>Ga0075907_112_pt1 | contig 5637 bp, 4 predicted proteins | sample RifGroA1_FD_68326 | JGI IMG/M metagenome (GOLD analysis project Ga0075907, IMG submission 68326) | Parcubacteria bacterium GW2011_GWA1_60_11 | reverse complement strand
GAGCAATCACCTCCTCTTTTGGGCCGGCGTGCCGCTCTTCATCTTCAGCATCATCACGCACGCCTGGCCGTTCGCGGTCCTGAACTTTCTCTGGGGCATCGTTCTGCTCCATACGATGCTCACCAAGCGGCCCCACTCCTAGTGGGGCCGTCGCTTATCTCAATGCACACTCCGCGATCCGAATTCGTTCCCAATAGCGGTAGCCGGAGCGTTCTGTCTTGTCCACGTCAACCGTGCCGCGCCTCTCAAGATGCCGCACCCACCGTCGGCTCTCTGCGCTAAGCCCCGAAAAGACCGGCGGTATCTTAAGCGGCACCTTGAGCGCGTCCAAGAACCGCACCGCGAACTTTTCCCGGAAAAGCGGCAGCGCAATGTCTTCCGAAAGCGAGCTGAAACAGATATAGAGGCGCGCGCCGGGATGGAGCATCGTTTCGGCCCTCTCGGCGATCTCGCGATAGAGAAAGAGCCCCTCGTAAGGGTTGTCCTTCCCCGCCGCGGGGCGCGGAATGTAGGGCGGATTGCAGATGACGAGGTCGTAGCGGCGGTTCACATGAAGCGGGGCGCCGATGCGGTTGTGGGAGTAGAAAACGTCCGTACCGCGGCGCGCCTCCTCGAGGTTGTCGAGCGCGCACGTTATGGCATCGCGGTTGATATCGGCAAGCTCAAGGGGCGTCCCAAGCGCCCGTTTTTTCATAAGGACGTATTTTGCAAGAAAGCCGCTCCCGCACCCGATCTCAAGGAGGGAGCGCGCCTCCCGCAGGCGGCGGGTGCCGACGAGCGTCTTCCGGAGCGCCCGCGCGAAGAGCATCGTATCGATCGAGGGCGCCCAGACGCCGGGATAGTCCGCTTCCGACCAGTAGACGGAGACGCCGTCGTATTCCGTAACGCGGCCGGGAAATTCGTAGGTTTTCACGACCGCATCGCGGAGCGTGGAAGGCAGTTTTGCGATCGCGGCGTTATCCGTGAGAAGCCGCGGGTTTTTGAAGGTGTGCACTAAAAACTCCTTCGCGCCGCGGTTCCCGCCCGTCACCTTTTGCACCTCATCCCCGAGCGCGTAGAGGGAGAGCGTCGCAAGGTCTTTGTCGAGTACGAGCTTCATGATCTGAGCATACAATACGCAACCATTACTTCGGGGATCGCCGGCTTGTCGCGGCGGTAGGAGAAATACTTATCCGCAAGACAATAGGTGCAATCCGGGACCGTTTCCCCCCTTTTGATCCCCGCTTCTTCTGCCTGCCGCACGAGAATCCCACGCAAGTCGACAAAATGCTCATCTCCTTTTCTGGCGGCAAAACTGGCATAGCCCTTCTCTTGCGCAAGATCAGTATATTCCTTGAATTGTTCAAGCACATCATCGCGGACAGAAAAATGACACTTTTGGATGCCGGACCCGATACCGAGAAGAAGGTCTTCTGGCCGCGAACCGAAGTGCTCGCCGAACGCCTCGACCATCCTGCCAAGGATATTCTTCACCGTTCCGCGCCAGCCGGAATGCGCCAAGCCGATCGCTTTTCGGATCGGATCATAAAAATAAAGCGGGAAGCAGTCCGCGACGGTGACAGTGAGCACAATTTCCGGCGTCTTCGTCACAAAGCCGTCCGCGCGCGGCATCTCCTGCCAGTTCTCACCGGAGACCAGCCGCACCTCGCTGCCATGCACCAGATACGGAATAAAGATGTTGCCGGTCGCTCCTTCTCGCTCGAAAAAACGCCGGCGGTTCTCGAGCGCTACTGCGTCGCGCGCCGGATCGTTCGCGGTCTTAACGTTCATAAAGCCGTCCTTCTTTTCAGAAAGACCGTGGCGCACATCAACAAATGGCCTGAACATCTCGAACATCGCTACTGACCAGCCCATGGCATCACTTTCAGCTTAGGCCATAAATTCATCCATCTGTTTACTTTGTTTTCATACATTTTTTGAGTGAACAGGGATTGTACCGGCTTAACGGTCATTTCGAACACGCTATCTAGCCCATAGGGCGCAAAAACCTCGAACTTGTTATTTATGCGCCTTACCCCCACGCAGGTCGCCGTGGTCGACCAGCTACTTATTGCGTCTTCGACCGACTGATATGGCGGAATTTTGAAACCGAACTTCTGTTCGAACCAGAGGTGCACTCTCGCCTGATTCTTGATCTCAATGACCGCCGGAACGTCCGCGAACAATCTTTTTCCCTCTCGAATATAAGAGTCCTCCCCTTCATAGGAAATATCGGACGGATCGTAGTAAACCAAGTCATAATCTTTGATGCCGAAATCCGATGAGAAGCCGTGCAATGTATTCCAAACCGTCTGAGAAATGCATCCCGCCGCAAGGTAACAATTGGGCATTCGAAGTTCCGGGGCGCGCTCCAAGATTTTACGAATGTTGCCATTCGTTGTCAGGATCTTTTCTAACTTTTCAGTTACATCACTTCCCATGACACTTCTTATACTTTTTTCCGCTGCCGCAGGGGCAGGGATCGTTCCTGCCGACCGCTTTGACCGGCGCGCCGCCGGCTGACGCAACGGGCGCAAGAGGCACGGCCTGCGGCGCGGGCGCGGCACCCACGAATCGGAAGAGGTTGGCAAATATCCAGCCGTCGAAGTTCTCGAGAAGCTGTTGGAAGAGGCGGCGCGCCTCCCGGCGGTACTCGACCAGAGGATCATGCTGACCGTATGCGCGAATGCGCACGGATTCCTGAACTCCCTCCATGTCTTCAAGATGGTTCATCCAAAGAAAGTCGAGCGCGGAGAGGAGCCGCCCCGGGACTTGCGGTTCGCTCACGACCTGCGTGAGCCGCCGCGCGACGAGCGCTTCCGCGAACTCACGGAGAAGATCGCGGCCAACCCGCGGATCGCTCTCTGCGATCTTCTTCGCCGCCTCATCGAATATTTGGGGGATATCCAGGAGACGCGCCTCTTCGAGAATATTTTTCATCGTGCCGAGCTGCCATTCGGAAATAAGTTCCCCGACCGCGATCTGCGAGATCAAGAGCTCCATCTGGCGCGTGAGCGCCTCCCCGATGATCGCTGTAAGGACGCTTTTTTCCACCGCCTCAAGGATCGCCTGCCGGCGCCGATAGATGTTGCTCCTCTGCATGTTCAGGATGTCGTCGTACTCCAAGAGGTGCTTGCGGCTGTCGAAATGCATGCCTTCGATCTTGCTTTGCGCCTGCGCCACGGCCCGCGAGACGAACTTGGAATGGATCGGCACGTCGTCCGGAATGTTGAAGTTCGTCATGAGGCGCTGGATGCGCTCGCCGCCGAAGACGCGGAGCAGGTCGTCCTCGAGCGAAAGGAAGAACCGGCTCGAGCCGGTGTCACCCTGGCGTCCCGCGCGGCCGCGGAGCTGGTTATCGATGCGCCGCGCCTCATGCCGCTCCGTGCCGATCACATGGAGACCGCCCGCCTCCCGCACAAGGCGCCCCTCCTCGGGAGTCGGCGGGTTGCCTCCCAGGATGATGTCCACGCCGCGGCCGGCCATGTTGGTGGCCACCATTACCGCGCCGGCGCGGCCGGCCTGCGCGATGATGGCGCCTTCGCGTTCGTTGTTCTTGGCGTTCAGCATTTCGTGCGGAATGTTCGCCGCCTGGAGCGCAGCCGAAACGAGCTCGTTTTTGGCGATGGAGACCGTGCCGATCAATATCGGCTGGCCTTTGGCGCGCCGCTCTTTCACTTCTTGCACGATCGCCGCGAGCTTGGCGGCGGTATTCTTATAGACCGCGTCCGGCAGATCCTTCCTGACCATCGGCTTGTTCGGCGGTATGCTCACCACTTCAAGACCGTACACCTTGTGGAATTCCTCGGCCGAGGTCTGCGCGGTGCCCGTCATGCCGCCGATCTTTTTATAAAGACGGAAGTAGTTCTGGATGGTTATCTTCGCGTACGTGCGCGACTCTTCCTTCACGAGTACGCTCTCCTTGGCCTCGATCGCCTGGTGCAAGCCGCCCGAATAGCGCCGGCCTTGCATCAGCCGCCCCGTGAACTCGTCCACGATGACGACCTCGCCGTCCTTTACCACGTAGTCGCGGTCGCGCCGGAAAAGCGCCCTGGCCCGCAAACTCTCCTCAAGATAGTGCACCAGCCGCAAGTTCTCCGGAGAATAAAGATTCCGGAGCCCCAGCGCATGTTCCACCTTCTCGATGCCCTCCTCGGTAATGCTTGCCGTCTTGAGCTTTTCGTCCACCGCGTAGTCGCTCCCCTCTTCGAGCTTGGCGGCGATACGGGCAAAGGTCTTGTAGTATTCGCTCGACTCGGTATCCGGCGCCGCGATAATGAGCGGCGTGCGCGCCTCGTCGATCAGGATCGAGTCCACCTCGTCGATGACGGCATAGTGATGGCCGCGCTGGACCCGCGCTTCGAGGGAATACGAGAGATTGTCGCGCAGATAGTCAAAGCCGAACTCATGGTTCGTGCCGTACGTGATATCGGCCAAATACGCCTCACGGCGCGATATCGGCCGCAGATATTCCTGCTGAACCAAGAAGCTCCCCGTCGTGTCCCGCTCCTTGTCGATCGCGGTTCCCGCCTCCGGCGGGATCTCCCATGCCGGGTCGTACAAATAGGCGCTCTCATGCGCCAAGCAGGCGACGCTCTGGCCAAGCGCGTGGTAGATCTGCCCCATCCAAACAGCGTCGCGGCGCGCTAAATACTCGTTTACCGTAACGACGTGCACGCCGTTCCCCGCAAGCGAGTTCAGGTAGAGCGGCGCGGTGGCGGTGAGCGTCTTGCCCTCGCCCGTAAGCATCTCGACCGCGGTGCCGCGATGAAGCCAGATGCCGCCCAGAAGCTGGACGTCGAAATGCCGCTGGCCGAGCGTCCGCCGTGCCGCTTCGCGCACAAGCGCGAATGCTTCGGGAAGGACATCGTCGATCGTGGCGCCCTCCTCGAGCGAGCGCTTGAGCGCACTGGAACGCTCTTTGAGCCCCTCCGGTGAAAGGTTCCGGATCTCCGGTTCGAGATCGTTTATGGCGCGAACAAGGCGAGGAAGCTGCGGCGATGACTTAAAGACCGATTTCAGGAATCCGAGCATGCACTCATTCTATACATTTTGTCCGGAAAAGGAACGGTCCTACGCCATTTCGCGTAGGACCTTAAGCACCCAAAGAATGGAGACGCCGCCTGGGTCGCGGCTCGGGTCGACCTCGACCACGTCAAGGGCGCGGATATTCTTCATCGCGGCCAAGCCCTGTATCAGCATCGTGAACTGGTGCTGATCGAGACCGCCGGGACTTGGCGTCGTCACGCCGGGTACGATCGAGGGATCGGCCACGTCCATGTCGATCGTCACATAGCCGCGCCAGGCGCGGCCCGCGGCGCGCGCGGCGTAAAGCACAATGTCATGGAGAACGCGGTCGATGTCTCTCGTGTGCATATCCGCCATCTCCAGCACTTGGATGTCGTGCCGCCGCATGAACTCGCGCTCATCGCGTTCCGCGTCGCGCCAGCCGACGCCGACGATCCGCCGAGGATCGAGACCGTCGTCCACGAGACGCCGGAGCCAGTCGGAATGAAGCGGACTTCCCGGGCCCTTTGCGCAGAGATCCGGGTGCGCGTCGAGCGAGATGATGACCGCCTCGTCGCCGTACCGCTCACGGAAAGCCGAGAACGTGGCGTGCGTGATCGAGTGGTCGCCGCCCAAGAATGCGGTGCGCTC
>Ga0075907_114_pt1 | contig 7102 bp, 6 predicted proteins | sample RifGroA1_FD_68326 | JGI IMG/M metagenome (GOLD analysis project Ga0075907, IMG submission 68326) | Parcubacteria bacterium GW2011_GWA1_60_11 | reverse complement strand
CTCCTCGTGGACTCGCTCTATGACGACTTTATTCCGCGCACGGCGCAGGACGACCTATGGAAGGCGATGGGAAGGCCCGAGCGGGTGAGCATGAAGTACGCCCACAAGCGCTCGTTCCTGATGTCCTTCGTCGGCTTTCACTTCGCCGACCGGCTTGTCGCCGAGTTCTTCAGAAAAAAGCTCTGATCCGACCCCGTCCGCTGGACGGGGTCATCCTTTTCATAAAAACTGCGCCGCCTCACGGAGAGGCGGCGAATTGATGGGCGTCCATGCCGAGCTGGGCGTCTTTGAGCGCGCGCGTGATGCGGCGCACGGAGCGGCGGAAGGAGTTCTTGCCGAAGCGGCCCGCGGAGAGCTTGCGCGCCGAGAGGCGCCGGTAGATGCGACACTGGGGCGAGGCCATGCTCCCCTCGAACATGATGGGGCCGCCAACGACGGCGACGGGATAGAGGTCCACCAGGTGCCCGCCCGGCGTCTCGACCCACGAGTGCTGGTAGTTCACGGCGAAGTAGCCGTCCCGCACGCGGACGGGGAAAACCTTCGCCGCGGCGCGGGCGAGCATGTGGCAGGAGAGGATGATCTTCCGCCCCTCCTCGTCGAGGCCGAGGTCCGGTTCCCGCATCCGCTCCACGGTGCGCTTTACGCGCTCGAAGAGGGTAAGGTCCTCTTCCGAGATGTACCGCATAGCGTAGGGCGTCAAAAGCTCCTCCTCGAAATTAAAATACCGCTCTAGGGATAGCGGATATCGTGGCGAGCGTCAATAAGCGGTGGAGATGGTGGGAATTGAACCCACGTCCGAGCGGGCTTGGCGCATCACTCTACAGGATTATTCGGACTGCGTTACTGCGCGCGTAGGGTCCGACAAAATAAACGCGCAGGTGGTTCGAAGGATGTTTCTGCTGCTCGCGAACCGCTCACGGCAGATAAGCTTGGGATCTTACACCGGTTATGGACCCGCCAAGCGCGGATCCGCCGATGGCAATTGACCTAATTAGGCAACTGCGAGAGCGGTGCGGGCGAACCCGCGGCCGCCAAATGCGTTTGCACTTGTTGTTGTGAAGCGTTTTAGGAGAACTTCAGCTCCTCCTGCATAATGCACCGCGCTCCATTCGTCGAAGCCGGTCATCCCCCTGGTTTTCAAGCGGCAAACCTCTTCATCTCGCGCTCCGTCTCGCGGCGTTTGATGGTTTCGCGTTTATCATGCTTTTTCTTATGCCGCGCGAGGCCAAGCTCGAGCTTGATCTTGCCGCGCTTATTATACAATTTTAAAGGCACCAAAGTCAATCCGGTTTTCTCCGTTTTTCCGACGAGCTCCTTGATCTCGTCCTTCGTGAGCAAAAGTTTTCGCGTGCGCGTGGGGTCGTACTCTTTGGGCGTGTTGCCCGGCTGGTAGGGCGGGATAGCGCCGTTTACGAGATATGCCTCTCCGCCGCGGATGATGGCAAAGCTCCCCGCGAGCGAGGCGAACCCTTTGCGGACCGCTTTTACCTCAAATCCGAGCAAGGCAATGCCCGCCTCGACGGTTTCGAGGATCTCGTAGTCGAAACTTGCTTTTTTATTGACGGAATATGCATCCATGCCTATTGTTTACGATAGCATAATTCCAAAGCCGATCTTTGCTCCCGAAAGGAAGGAGGCGGCCAGTGAAAGTGAGTGACTGGAACTGGACCACCGTCTGGCATGTCGGTCTCATCTTCGTCCTGCTTTTCACGATTCCTTCGCTGCTCGCGGCGGCAGGCACGCCGGGAGAGGTGAGCGTGGCGGGCATCCTGCTCCTTTTCATGCCGCTCCTCATCGGCGCGGCGGTGACGTTCGTCCCGCGCTGGAAGCAGGGGGACACGAACGCAGGCGCGCTCGGCGCCGGCGGCATGATGACTCTCGAGGCGCTCTCCCATGCGCAGGCGCAGGGGATGCTCGTGAGCTTCGCGCTCGCGTCGGCATGGTTCATCGGCACGGCGATGGCCGGCACCTGGCTCGTACTGCGGTTCATTCGGAGGCCCTCCTAAGGGCCTCCGTTCCTTTTTAAAATGCCCGGTTTTTCGGTAAACTTTGAGAGTGCACGAGAAGATAGCCGCGCTCATCAAGCGCGCCGCACAGCTCGATTTTACGCCCCAGCTCTCGGTCCCCGAAGTGAAGGAGTTCGGGGATTATTCGACTAACGCCGCATTCGCCATCGCAAAAAAGAAGCTGATGGCGCCGCTCGATGCCGCCAAAGACCTCGTGACCGCGATCGAGGCGGCGAACCTCGGCCTCTTTAGGAAGGTCGAGGCCAGGGCGCCCGGCTTCGTGAATATGCATCTTTCGGATGACGCCCTGCGCGCGGAGCTTGGCTCAGTGTTGGAGAAAGGAGCGGAGTACGGCAAAGGGATGCAGAAAGGCAAGCGCATCTCGCTCGATTACCTGGACGCGAACCCGACTGGGCCGGCGCATCTGGGTCACGCGCGGGGCGGGTTCTTTGGCGACGTGCTCGCGAACATTCTCGCGTTCTCGGGCTATGAGGTTTCGCGCGAATTTTATGTCAATAATGCGAGATCGAGCTTACAGATCCGTTCGCTTGGCAAAACAGCGCTTGGGAGAGGGGAGGAGTATAAACACGGCCAACTCCTCCGTCTTTTGAAGAAGCAGGAGGTTGCAAAGCGTCTTCGTGATATGGCAGACGAGGGAGAGGCGGGCTACTACGTCGCTTCGCTCATCCAGAAGGAGAACGCCGATTTCCTGAAAAAGAAGGCGAAGATAACATTCGATATCTTCTTCGAGGAAGAAAGCGTCTACGAAAAAGGTCTCGTTCGCGAAGTGCTTAGCGAACTTACAAAGCGCGGCGCCGTGTACGAGAAGGATGGCGCGGTTTGGTTCAAGGCCTCCGCGTACGGCGATACGGAGGACCGTGTCTTCGTGCGGAGCGACGGCGCGCCGACCTATGTGCTTCCGGACGTCGCGTACCACCGCGACCGGCTCGTAACGCGGAAATTCGACGCGTGCATAGATGTCTTCGGTGCGGACCACCACGGCTACGGGCCCCGTCTCAAGGGCGCGCTCCAGGCGCTCGGACTCGACTTGGGGTTGGACGCTGCGCGCTGGTTCTTTCTTGAGAAGTCGCTTGATACGCACATGGACTTCGATCTCGACCTCGCCAAGGAGCGCTCGCAGAAGAATCCCGTCTATTACGCGCAGTACGCCGCGGTCCGCGCCGCGAACATCCTCAAAAAAGCGAAGTTCACGAAAGAGCAACTCGACTCGGCGAAGCTTGCCGGCTACGATGCGAAGGTGCCGCCCCTCGGCCATCTGAAGGAGGCGGAGGAATTCGAACTGATAAAACAGCTTGTCCGGTTTCCCGAAACGGTGGCGCAAGCGGCCGCGATGCGGCGCGCGCACGAGCTCACGAAGTATGTAAGCGAACTCGCGCACGCGTTCCACCTCTTCTATGAGCGGCGGCGCGTGATGGAGGATAGCGCAGAAACGTCGCTTGACGCCTTGCTTGTTTCACTTGCGCGGCGCGCGCTCGTCCTGGGCACCCTTGTCGTGTTTACTCGCGCGTTCGGCCTTATGGGCATCGCGGTCCCCAAGAAGATGTAAGACGGTCCTCGCCATGCTCAAAGGACAGAAACAATTCTCTCTGCCGGAGATCGAAGAGCGCGTCCTGCGGCTCTGGCGCGAGCGCGACATCTTCCGCCGCTCGGTGGACCAGCGCAAGGGCAAAAAACCCTTCCGCTTCTTTGAGGGGCCGCCAACCGCGAACGGCCGCCCCGGCATTCATCACGTGGTCTCGCGCGTCTTCAAGGACATCGTCATCCGCTACAAGGCGATGCAGGGCCACTACGCGCCGCGCCGCGCCGGCTGGGACACGCACGGCTTGCCGGTCGAGATAGGCGTGGAAAAAGAACTCGGTCTCAAGAACAAGCAGGAGATCGAGAAGTTCGGCATCGCGCCCTTCAACGAACGCGCCAAAGAGTCCGTCTGGAAGTACAGGGACGAGTGGCAGCGGTTCACCGACCGCATCGGCTTCTGGCTCGACCTTGAGCATCCCTATGTCACGTACGAGAACTCCTACATCGAGAGCTTGTGGTGGGTTTTTGCGCGGATCGCGAAACGAGGTCTTCTGAAGAAATTCTATAAAGTGGTGCCGTTCTGTCCGCGTTGCCAGACGCCGCTCTCTTCGCACGAACTCGGCCAGCCGGGCGTCTACAAGAAGACGCCGGACCCCTCGGTGTTCGTAAAGTTTCCCGTGAAAGGAGAGAAGGGCGCCTATCTCCTTGTCTGGACCACCACGCCCTGGACCCTGCCGGCGAACGTCGCCGTGGCGGTGGACCCGGCGCTTACCTACACGAAGTACAAGGTGGGGAAGGAATACTACTGGTCGCACAACGTTCCGCCGTTCCTCGAGCACCAAGGTGCGGATATCGCGGAGAAACTTTCCGGCAAAAAACTCGTTGGTTTGAAGTACAAACCGCTCTATCCGCTCAAAAAGAAGACGAACCTAAAGATGCTCCACGAGGTGATCGCCGCGGACTTCGTGGAAACGGCGGAGGGTTCCGGTCTCGTGCACATCGCGCCCGCCTTCGGCGAGGATGACCTGCGCGTGATCCAGGCGTTGAACCGCGACATCTCGGCCGAGGACATCCCGCTCACGATCGACGACCGCGGCCGCGTGGCGGCGGGCCTTCCCGGCGCGGGGAAATTTATCAAGGAGGCGGACAAGGACATTCTCGAGGACCTTAAGGTGCGGGGCCTGCTCTATCACGCGGGAACGATCGAGCACGACTATCCGTTCTGCTGGCGGTGCTCCACCCCGCTCATCTACTTCGCGCGGTACTCCTGGTTCGTTTTGATGAGCGGGCTTCGGGATGACCTCCTCAAGGCGAACAAGGGCGTCAACTGGGTCCCTCGGCATATCAAGGAGGGCCGGTTCGGCGAATGGCTTCGCGAGGTAAAGGACTGGGCCATTTCCCGCGACCGCTACTGGGGCACGCCGCTTCCCATTTGGGAGTGCGGTCTCTGCGCGCATACGCTCGTAGTCTCCGCGCTTAAGGACCTCGACACGCACGCCGAGCGTAAGAATTCGTTTGTTCTTCTGCGCCACACGGAGGCCGAGCACAACGTGAAGGAGCTTATCGCCTCGGGCCCGGAGAAAGGAGCGCGCATCTCGCATCTCACGGAGAAGGGGAAAAAAGATGCCGCGCGGGTCGCCGTCCGGCTCAAGAAGAAGGGCATCGGCGTCATCTACGCCTCGCCCTACAAGCGCACGCGCGAGACGGCAGAGATCGTCGCAAAGGCCACGGGCGCGAAGGTGGTCGTCGACGAGCGGCTTCGCGAGCTTGATTGCGGCATCTTCAATTGGCGCGCAATCCCTGACCATAAGAAGTTCTTTGCCTCGCCGCTCGAGGAATTCGTGAAGACGCCGCCGGGAGGGGAGAATCTCACCGACGCGAAGAAGCGCATCTTTGAGTTCGTGCGCGACATCAATACAAAGCACAACAAGGAAAAGATCCTCATTGTCGGCCACGGCGACCCGCTCTGGATGCTCGAGGCGGCGATGCGGAACGCCACGAACGAAGAGGCGCTTGAGCTCTCCTACATTGCGACCGGCGAAGTGCGCCCCGTTTCGCTTCACAACTGGCCCTACAACGCCGAAGGGCGCCTCGACATTCACCGTCCCTATGCGGACGGCATCGTGCTTCGCTGTCCCCGGTGCGCAAAAGGCGAGATGCGCCGCGTGCGCGAGGTGGCGGACGTGTGGTTCGATTCCGGCGGCATGCCCTTCGCGCAGTGGCACTATCCTTTTGAGAACAAGACGCTTATCGAACACGGGACGATGTTCCCCGCGGATTACATCTGCGAGGGATTGGACCAGACCCGGGGCTGGTTCTACACGCTTTTGGCGGTTTCGGTGCTCCTGAAGAAAGGAGCTCCCTACCGGAACGTGATATCGCACGGCCTGGTCTTGGACAAGAACGGCCAAAAGATGTCCAAGTCAAAAGGCAACGTCGTGGACCCGTGGGAGATGATCCAAAAGTACGGTGCAGACGTCATGCGCTGGTTCTTCTACACCGTGAATCCCGCCGGCGAGGCGAAGCGTTTCGACGAGGCGGAGCTCGGCAAAAAGCTGCGTCAGTTCCTGATGATGCTCTACAACTCCTTCGTGTTCTATGACACCTACGGCAAAAAGAACGCGCCGGCCGGAACGGCGACCGGGATCACGCACCTTCTCGACCGCTGGATACTTGCGCGGCTTCAGGCGACCGTCGAAACGGTAACCAACGAGCTCGAGCGCTACGACGTGGGGCTCGCGGCACGCGAGATAGAGATCTTCGTGGACGACCTCTCGCGCTGGTATATCCGCCGCTCGCGCCGCCGCTTCCAGCGGCCGGAGGCAAAGGATCACGAGGCGGCCTCCTGGGTTCTCGGTCACGTTCTCCGGGAGCTTTCGAAACTCATGGCGCCCTTTACGCCGTTCTTCGCCGAGGCGCTCTATCAGAGTTTGTCCGCGAAAGGGAACAAGGACTCCGTGCATCTCGAGGACTGGCCGAAGGCCGACCGGACGCGGACCGACAAAGAACTGCTCCGCAAGATGGAAGAGGCGCGGCGCCTCTCGAGCGGCGGCCTTGCTGCGCGTGCAGCGCAGAACCTCAAGGTGCGTCAGCCGCTCCGGCGCTTCACCGTCGGCTCCGCGGTGCTTACGGACACGGACAAGGAATTCCTGCGCATCGTGGCGGAGGAGGTGAACGTGAAGGAGGTGAAGATCAAGAATAAAGACGCCTCGTTCGCGGAGCTTGATACGGTGATCGACGCGGAACTTCGCCGCGAAGGGCTTCTGCGCGAGCTTGCGCGCATGGTCCAGGACCTCCGTCAGGACGCCGGTTACGCGCCGGGTGAGCGCGTACACGTGGTTCTCGATCTGCCGGACGGGCTCCGCGCGCAGGTCGGCGACCTCGACACGCTCAAAGGAGAGGTAAGCGCCAAGGATGTCCTTCTCGGGAAAGGCCAGGTGAAGCTGGGGAGGATGGACGCCGAGATCTCGACCAAGCTCGAGGAGTGGCCGCTCTGGATCGGAGTGAAGAAGTAGGGCTTAGAGCAGACCAAGCGCGGAGCGCACCGCGAGCATCTT
>Ga0075907_111_pt1 | contig 10076 bp, 11 predicted proteins | sample RifGroA1_FD_68326 | JGI IMG/M metagenome (GOLD analysis project Ga0075907, IMG submission 68326) | Parcubacteria bacterium GW2011_GWA1_60_11 | reverse complement strand
ATAACACGCCATGGCGTGTTATATTGTAACGACTTCCCTTTGTGGACCTACGGGGAATCGAACCCCGATCTCCCGGATGCAAACCGGGTGCTCTGCCACTAAGCTATAGGCCCGCCGATTAGAGCGTACGGGATTTGTACAGAAAGTTGAAGCCCCGCACGGTGCGGGGCTGAAATGTGCGTGCACGCTACGCTCTCGTCATTCGAGCTTCTTGCGATAGACGTTGGTAGCGCGCCGTTCGTAGCCGAGCTTCAGGTATAGGCGGTTCGCCGCTTCGCGCTCGGGACCCGAGGTGAGATCGATGTGCCGCATTCCGAGGCGCTGGGCCTCCTCGATGAGGCGGCGGTTCAGCCGCTCCGCGATCCCCTTCCCGCGATAGGCCTCGTCTACCACCACGTCGTGCACGTAGCCCGAACGGCCCATGAGAGTACGCTGGATGACGAGCGTCGCCATCGCCACAATGCGATAGCCGTCGCCGCGGGGCGCGTCGAGATCTCGTACGACCATGAGCCGCGCGCCTAGAGCGACCTCGCTGATGTCTTCCCGCATCACCTCCGGCGCGCCAGCCGAAAGCTGCTTTAGAAGAGCGCTCACGTCTCGCGCGTCCTCTCTGCCGAGGTCCGAATGCGTCGCCATGATGTCGCGCCGCAAGTTCATGCCGCCTCCGTGATCAAAATAAGCTGCGCTTAGTGTAGCGCACAGAAAGAAAGGGTCAAGAATCGGTGGACCTACGGGGAGTCGAACCCCGGCCTCCTCCATGCCATGGAGGCGTAATACCGTTTTACTATAGGCCCATTCTGATGTCTTTGTCTTCAATAACTTGTTCGATGATATTCCGATTTTTAAGCTTTTTCAACTTACGCTCGACCATCCGGGCTACCCCTAAGTTTTCATACTCTTTCATAAATACCAAGGTAAGCGGCCGAAGGTGTTTTAGAGATTTCGTTTTGCCAAATTTATGCTCAGCCAGTCGACGATCCAAGTTATTCGTACTACCAATATAATATCGGCCGTTTTTCTCGCTTTTCAGAATGTAGACGCAGTTCATGGCGAGAGCGAAGCGTATATGCACCCCGGCCTTCCCGATGGCCATCGGGACGGAAATACCGTTTTACTATAGGCCCCTCGACTGGATCATCTACCGACTTACGGCGTCGATAGATTGGCGGTGGGGGTGAGATTTGAACTCACGATACCCTTTCGGGCATACCGCATTTCGAGTGCGGCGCCTTAAACCGGACTCAGCCACCCCACCAAGCTAAGCTTGGTCCACCATGAGACCAATTGTTCCGCAAAACTTCCAAAAAGTGAAGCACTGTCGTATTCTCTAAACGCAGATGCCCTTGTAGCTCAATGGACAGAGCTATCCCGTCCTAAGGGAGAGATGCGGGTTCGATTCCTGCCGAGGGCACACAATTTGGTACAATAAGAACTATGCGCAACAACATCAATCCCGTCGTCGAGACGGTGAAGAACGTAATGCCCGCGGTCGTTTCGATCGTCATCTTGAAGAGCTTGGAGAAACTCGAGAAGGAGCTGCCGCTCGACCTCATGCCCATCACGCCCTGGAACGCGCCGGAGCTTCGCATACCCGAGGAGATGATCGACGAACACGGCATGGTGAGGATCGGCGGCGGAAGCGGCTTCATCGTCGACCCGAACGGCATCATCGTGACCAACAAGCACGTCATCGCGGATCAGGACGCAGAATATATCGTCATCCTGAACACCGGCGAAAAATACGGGAGTGAGATCCTCGCCCGCGATCCGATCAACGATGTCGCGATCCTCAAGATCAAGGCCAAGAATCTTCCCGTCGTCCCCCTGGGCAACTCCTCCGCGCTCGAGCTCGGCGAGACCACGATCGCCATCGGGAACGCCTTGGGCATCTTCCGGAACACGGTCTCGGCAGGCATCGTCTCCGGCCTCTCTCGTTCGATCGCGGCCCAACCGGATCCGCAGTCGCCTGCCCAGGAGATGCGCGGTCTCATTCAGACGGACGCCGCGATCAATGCGGGAAACTCCGGCGGCCCCTTGGTGAACATTGCGGGCGAGGCCGTCGGCATCAACGCCGCCATGGTCTACGGCGCGCAAAACATCGGCTCTCATCATCGATGAGACGCTCAAGCACAAAATGAGTCTCCCGGCCGACCACGGCGCGCTCATCACCAATCAGGGACCGCATGCTCCGGGCGTGGCGCCCGGCAGTCCGGCAGCGCACGCGGGAATCAAAGAAAAAGACATCGTTCTCGCCTATGGGAGCGAGAAGATCAACACCGAACACACGCTTCAGGACTGCCTCGAGAACGCCTCCGTCGGTGACGTTGTATCCCTTACTCTTCTTCGGAACGGAAAGGAGGTCACCGCCAAGGTGACGCTCGCCGAGCGGAAGTAGCTAGTACGTATAGTCGCTCACCAAGAGACCCTGCTCGTCAAAGAGCAGGACGCGATCGTGCGTTTCGTTGAGAAAGTGGAGATCCTTATTGAACGAACCCAGCCAGATGCGCACTTCGCGTGAGAGGAAGTCCTCGTCGTTCTTGCGCGCGTTGTAGCAGCTGCCATAGTTGACCGTATTCAAGAAATCGCGGCAGGCGGCATCGTCCGCCGGTATCGGCGGGTTGCCGGAAGGGTACTCGCAGGAATTGAGCGACCGGATATAGTCCTGGCATTGACTGGAGAAGTTAGAAAGCTCCGCGGTGCTCTCATAGAGCCGGGGACATGTTGTGGGGAGCGCCGGGCGGAACCCATAATCGAGCGTCTCAAGGTAGCCGACGCAAGCGTTCAGCCGGAAACCGGCGCCCAACTTTGGCGGACTGCCGTAGATGCGCACGGTGTCCCCGCTCTTCAGCACGAGGTCCTGCGGCGGGTTGCCACCGAACGGGTCATGGGTAAGCGGGATGCGAGGGATCGTGAAGGAGTTCGTCTTGGTCTCTACGCGCCAACCGTTTATCCGCACGGTTTCATCCCGCAAAAGCGAGACGGAGAGCGCGAGCGTTTCGGCGCTGCTCGCGGAGGGTTTTCGCGTAACGGACGATATCCTCACCTTCCGGAATTTCAGTGAAAGCTGTTCGCGGGTGAATCCGACGGGGATCGAACTCGTCGCGACAGAAAGGCGCGGATCCGTTTCCGGCTCCGGTGCGGGAGCCGCCGGGCGAGGTTCTGGGGATTCAGGGCGTAGGGTGCGAGGCGCGGGTTGCTCCGAAGGGCCGGAGGGAAGGGAGAAATTGAGCGATTCCGGCACGCTGCGCACGAGGAGCGAACCGACGCCGATCGCGACGATCACCAGGGCGAATGCAAGAAGGGCGCGAACATTCATGATTCGAGCTTACTCGACAGTCACACTTTTTGCCAAATTGCGGGGTTTATCGACGTCGAGCCCGCGCGCCACGCCGAACTCGTACGCGAAGAGCTGGAGCGGGATCGCGGCGAGGATCGGCGTAAGCATCTCAAGCGTCTTCGGAATGGTGAGCACGTCATCGGCAAGCTCCGCGATCTCGCTGTCCCCGCGCGTGGCAACGGCGATAACTGGCCCGCCGCGCGCTTTAACCTCCTGGATGTTCGAGACATTCTTTTCATACACCGAATCCTTCGGCGCTATAACAATGGAGGGAAACGAATCGTCTATCATCGCAATGGGGCCCGAGATAGAGGAAGTTGTTGCGCTCGCGGTACTTGTCGGCGACCGCGCGGATCGCGTCGCGCGTGGCGAGAACTTCCCCGATAAGCGCCGGGATCGCCTGGAGCTCCTCGGCTATCCGCTTCCCCATCACGACCGAGAGTTCGCGCTGGCGGCCGAGGAAGAGCGTGAGAAGCGCGAGGATCGAAACCTGCGAGGTGAACGCCTTGGTCGAGGCCACGCCGATCTCGGGCCCGATATGCTGGTAGATGCCGGCGTCCGTCTCGCGCGCGATCGTCGAGCCCACTGCGTTCACGATGCCCAAGGTCATCACGCCCTTCTGCTTTGCCTCGCGAAGCGCCGCGAGCGTGTCCGCCGTCTCGCCCGATTGCGAAATGACGAGAAGCGCGTCTCCCTCGCGAAAAACCGGCTTCCGATAGCGGAACTCGGAGGCAATGTCCACCTCGACGGGGATGCCCGCGTATTCCTCGAGCATGTACTCGCCCACCCGCCCGGCAAGATGCGCGGTGCCGCAGGCGGCGATAAGAAGCCGTTTCACGCCCCGAAGCCGTTCCGCCACCTCGGCAAGACCTCCGAGTTTGGCGTTCCCCTCGGAAACGAGAAGGCGCCCGCGAAGCGAGTTCTGGATCGCCTCGGGCTGTTCCATGATCTCCTTGAGCATAAAATGCGGGTGGCCGCCTTTTTGCGCCTCCTCCACCGACCACTCGATCACGTGCGCCTTCCGCACCACGTCCTTCTGATCGAGCGTCATGATGCGATATCGGTCGGGCATGAGGACCGCCATCTCGCCGTCGTTCAGGTACACCACGTCGCGCGTGTGCCGGATGACCGGCGAGGCGTCCGAGGCGACGAAATACTCGCCGTTTCCCACGCCGATCAAAAGCGGGCTGAAGTTCCGCGCCGCGACGAGCTTCTTCGGCTCCCGGCGGTCAATGACCGCGATGCCATAGGTGCCGCGCACCTCGTTCAGGGCCTCGCGCACGCCGTCTTCGAGTACCGCCGCCCCTCCGTGCGCGGTATTTAATTTGTCCTCGATAAGATGCACCAGAACCTCCGTATCCGTTTCGGACGCGAATAAATGCCCCTTCGCTGCAAGACGGCTCTTGATCTCTTTGTAATTCTCGATGATGCCGTTGTGGACGAGCCAGATATCGCCCTTGCAGTCGGTGTGCGGATGGGCATTCAGCTCGGTTACGCCGCCGTGCGTCGCCCAGCGCGAGTGAACGATGCCGAGCGCCCCCTGGGTCTCCGCGTTCCGCGCTTTTTCTTCGAGATTCGAGACGCGGCCGACCGCTTTCTCGGCGTACACCTCCGTGCCCTGCCTACCGGCAGGCAGGCTGTCCACGATCGCGAGTCCTGCCGAGTCGTAGCCGCGATATTCGAGCGCTTTGATGCCATCGAGAAGGATGGGGAGTGCCCGCTGTTTGCCGATATAGCCCACGATGCCGCACATAGTATTCCCATTCTATGCCGTTTCACGCCCCTAAATAAAGAGCGCCCCCCGACCGTGAGGTCGGGGGCGATCGCGAGTCATTAGCCAATGCCCATCTTGAGCGCGGCCGCGCGGCGCTTCACGAGGATGCCGAGCGACGCGAGAAGCACGGTCGTCTTAGCGTCTTTCACCTCGAAGAGGAACTCGACGAATCCGTAGGGCTTGTCCGCATGATCGATTACCCGAAGAACCGTGAGCTTCGCCCAGAGAGCGTAGCCGGGATAAACCGGCCTTATGAAGGTTACCTTTGCGTCGACGAACGCCAGGCAAGTGCCGCGGAAGACGCCGGCCTTGTCGATCACGCCCATCGCGAAGGAGAGCGTCGCCATCCCGTGCACCACCGGAAGCCGGAAGAGGCCCTCGCTCCGGCAGAACTCGGCGTCCGTATGGAGCGGGTTCTGGTCCCCGGTGAGGCGGCCGAACTCCTCCATCTCCCGCTTCGAGATGGAGAACGGTGGCGGCGAGAACTCCTGCCCTTGCGTGAACTCCTCGAAGTAGCGGCCGTGGTAGCGCATCACCGCTCCCTCACTGCGTTCCCGCATGCGTTGCAAACGTTGCCGAACTTCACCGCCGTGCGGTGATTCGGGCAACCGGAGCTCGTGCAGTACCGAGGAGGCCGGAACGGTGTCGGATAGTGCCGCCCCTGCTCGTTTCCGAACATGTCTCCCTCCTTGCCTAAATGACGATATTGATGAGCCGGCCGGGCACGTAGATCACCCGCTTCGGCTTTGCTGTGCTAATGTGTTTTTTAACACTTTCGCGCGCGAGCGTCAATTTGACCGCCTCTTCTTCAGTGATGCTCGCCGGCACCTCGAAGGAGTCACGCACCTTCCCGTTTATCTGCACCACGAGCGAAAAGGTGTCGTCCGCCACAAACGCCTCATCGTAGCCGGGCCACTCCGCGCGGTGGATGGAGTCCTTGTGCCCGACAATTTCCCAAAGTTCTTCCGCGAGATGCGGCGCGAAAGGAGCAAGTATCTTGAGGTACTGCTCGTACGAACTTTTGGCGATCGCGCCTCCGGCTTCGATCTCGTTTTGCGCCACCATAAGCGCTGAGACAGCCGTATTGAACTTGAACGCCTGAACGTCCTCGCCCACTTTCTTGACCGCTTTCTGGACCGCGCGCGTAACGCGCTGGGACTCTTCTTCCTTAACGAGATCGGGGAGTTTCCAAACGCGCTCAAGGAAGCGCACGACGCCCAGAATGCCGGTCGGATTCCACGGGCCGCCTTTGTCGTACTCCGCCATAAAGCAGAGATGGAGACGGACGGCGTCCGCGCCGTAGCGCGCGACCAAATCGTCGGGGTCCACGACGTTCCCGCGCGACTTGGACATCTTCTGCCCATCGGGCCCCAAAATGAGCCCCTGATGCCGAAGCGCCATAAAGGGCTCGGTAAAGTCCAAATAGCCCTGATCGGCGAGGAACTTCGTGAAGAACCGCGAATAGAGAAGGTGCAGAACGGTGTGTTCCGCTCCGCCGATATACATACGGACCGGAAGCCATGCCCGCATCTTTTTTGCGTCCGCAAATTTTACGTCGTTCCCCGGATCAGTGTAGCGAAGGAAGTACCACGAGGAGTCGAAGAAGGTGTCCATCGTATCCGTCTCGCGTTCCGCGTCGCCGCCGCACTTCGGGCACTTCGCCTTCAAGAACGACTCCGCGCGAGCCAAAGGCGACCGCCCGTCGTTCGCCGGACGGAAATCCTTAAGGTCCGGCAGGAGCACGGGAAGCTCATCTTCCGGCACCGGCTGGATGCCGCACGCTTCGCAGTAAACGACCGGAATGGGCGTGCCCCAGTACCGCTGGCGCGAGATGAGCCAGTCGCGAAGCCGGTACTGCACCTCGCGCTTGCCCTTTGCAAAGTTCGCTATCTTCCACTTCGCCTCTTCGGAGGGCATGCCGTCAAACTTCCCCGAATTCACAAGGGTGCCCTCACCCGCCCAACAATCGCTTACAAGCGCCACGCGGGGCACCGCTTGTCCCGGCACAGGTTCGGGAGCGATAGCAAGCGGCTCAATTACTTTTTTGATCGAAAGCTTGAACTTCTTGGCGAACTCGAAGTCGCGCTCGTCGTGCGCCGGCACCGCCATGATGGCGCCCGTGCCGTAGCTTGCGAGAACATAATCAGAAACCCAGATGGGAACTTCTTCTTTATTCGCGGGATTAATCGCCTTCGCGCCCTCGAGCTCAATCCCGGTTTTCTCCCCCGCTGCGGCAAGCCGTTCCTGTTCTGTTTTATGCCCCGCTGTTTTGATGTATTCCTCGACCTCGCTGCGGTTTGCGATCTGCAACGTTCCCTTTGCCAAGAGCGGATGCGTAGGCGTGAGAACCACGTAGGTCGCGCCAAAAAGCGTATCCGGCCGCGTCGTGAAAACTTCTATCGTTTCGCCCGTTCCCTTGACGGAAAAAGAGAGCGTCGCGCCTTCGGAGCGGCCGATCCAGTTCCTCTGCATCGTCTTGGTCTTCTCCGGCCAGTCGAGCCCCGCAAGATCGTTAAGGAGCCGTTCGGCGTAATCGGTGATCTTAAGGAGCCACTGTTCGATCTCCTTCTGCACCACCTCCGTCGCACACCGTTCGCAGCGGCCCTCCACTACCTGCTCGTTCGCGAGCACCGTCTTGCAGGAGGGGCACCAGTTGGCCGGCGCCTTTTTGCGGTACGCGAGGCCGTGCTTCAGAAACTGGAGAAAGAGCCACTGATTCCACTTGTAGTACTCGGGAAGGCAGGTGACGACGAGGCGCGACCAGTCGTAGCTGTTTCCCATAGACTTCATCTGTTCCGTCATTGTTTCGACGTTCTTCAGCGTCCAGTCCCGCGGATGGATGTTGCGCTTGATGGCCGCGTTTTCCGCGGGCAAACCGAAAGCATCGAAGCCGATGGGGCTCATCACGTTGTGTCCCGTCATGCGCATGAAACGCGCAACAACGTCCGCCGGCGCGAAGTTGTACCAGTGGCCGATGTGAAGGTCGCCCGAGGGATACGGGAACATCACGAGGTGATAGAAATTTTCGACGCCGGGAATGCGGTCCTTTGCCTTGAAGATGCCTCGTTTTTCCCAGGCCTTCTGCCACTTTTTTTCTATCGCTTTGAAATCGTATTTCACGGTCGTTCTTAAATTGTAGCAAAAATGGAAGCCCCTCACCTTTCGGAAAGGTGAGGGGCGAATCGATGTTCTGCGTTAGGAGGTCGGCTCCCAGAGATCCCGCATCTCGGCGGCAGAGGCGGCGAGAAGCTGCTTCACCGCATCCTCACTGCCGGCCTGCGCCATGCGCGGCTGGCTCGCCGTGTCGATGTAGACCTGCTTCACCTGAGTGAAGTCATCGATGCCTCGGCCTTCGCGGCCCCAACCGGAGCCCTTCACGCCGCCAAAATAGCGGTTGAGCTCGGCGCCGGTCGTGCCGCGGTTGATATAGAGGATGCCCGTCTTCGCGCGCAGGACCGCCTCCATCGCGAGCGAGATGTCCTTCGTGCAGACGGAGTTCGAGAGCCCGTACGCCGAGCGGTTCATGAGCTCGATGCCGTTTTTGAGCGCCTGCTCCATATCCCGCCCGTGAAAGGGCGCGACGCAGAGCACCGGCCCGAAGATCTCCTTGTCCATCGCGAGCGTGCCGTAGTGCACGTCGTCGAAGACCGTGGGCGGGTAGTAGTAGCCGCCGTAGCAGCTGCCGCCATGGCGCGCCTCCGGGTCGATGTTGAAGTGGTCCCAGTCGCCGCCGCCCCTTACACCGAGACGGCGCGTCCTGCCGAGCTGGGACTCGGTCCTGTTCACCATCGCGGCCACGCGCTCAAGCTGCTCGCGGCTCGCGAGCGGCCCGACCTGGGTGGCGAAATCGTCCGGGCGCCCGATGCGCAGCTTCTGCGCGCGCTCGATGTAGCGCCACAGAAACTTCTGGTAGCTCGCTTCGTGGACGAACGCGACGCGCAGCGACACGCAGCGCTGGCCGGTGTCCCCGCAGTTCGCGGTGAGCGCCTCGGAAACCGCGCGGTCCACGTCGAAGTCCGGCATGACCACCATGGCGGCATGTCCGCCGAGCTCGAGATGACAGGGCGTGGGCTTGCCGCGCTTCGCCGAGACCGACGCCACGACGACGCCCGTCTCGGTACCGCCCGTGAAGGCCACCTTATCGTAGTCGCCCTTCTCGAGCATGAACTTGCCGACCGTCTCGCCCTTGCCGTGGATGAGGCCGACGAGGCCCGCGAGCTTCGCGGCCCGCTCCTCGCCCAGAACGTCGCCCACGGCGCGGTTGATGCACCACACCGCCATGCTCATCGTCATGGGCGTCTGCTCGGCGTCCTTCACCACGATGGCGTTGCCGCCGGCGAGCGCGCCGAAGATCTTCCAGCACGGCACCGCGAGCGGAAAGTTCCAGGGCGTGATGCCTAGGATCACCCCGTAGGGATCACGCACCGTAAGCGATACCTTCCGCGGCATCTGGCAACGGGAAAATACGCCCTCCACGCGCGAGAGCTCGCCGTGGTAGTGCCAGATGGTGTCGATCGCCTCCTGCACCTCGCCATCGGCCCACTTCCAGAGCTTGCCGCCCTCCCGGATGATGGTCCAGGCGAGCTGGCCCTTGAACGCCTCGAGATAGTGAACGACGCGGCGGAAGACCGCCTCCTTCTCCTGCTCCTGCACATTGAAGTGCCACTCCTCCTGGGCGGCGTGCGCGGCGCGGAACGCCTCTTCGATCTGGTCGGGGCGCGCATCCCGGCAAACGGCGATGATCTCGCCCGTCGCAGGATCACGGATCTCGGAGGTTTCCGTCCCGGCTCCGGCGACCCAGCGCCCGCTCACGTAGTGCTTCACCTCGGGCACCGCGCCGGCCGGAAGAACGATGTCCTTCGCCATCTCGCGAAGACGCATCTTCTTTCTCCTTCGTAAACAATGAATGAAATTGCCGCTCCTACCCTACTTCCGAAGGCCAAAAATCGCAAGTGCGTTTGCGGA
>Ga0075907_106_pt1 | contig 13778 bp, 10 predicted proteins | sample RifGroA1_FD_68326 | JGI IMG/M metagenome (GOLD analysis project Ga0075907, IMG submission 68326) | Parcubacteria bacterium GW2011_GWA1_60_11 | reverse complement strand
CTATGGCTATTCCCCCTCGCTACGGCGTTACTCCTCCTTGACGTACCGTAAAGGTACGCCTGCGTCGTCGTGCCTGGTATCGAGAGGGAATAGCTCATAGCGCGTTAGGAATTATTATTGAGATAGGTTCCGGGCTATGAGGCCTTCGCTTTAATGGCATCGGGCGCGAGGAAGAGCTTTACCTTGAAACGAACGCCGCCTCCCTCAATGACCTGCGACTCGACCAGAAAGAAGCGCACCACCTCCTTCATCTGGCGATACGCCTCCATCTGCTTCACGAGCTCGGCGTAATTTCGCGCCGTGCCCTCGAGTTCCGCCTGCCTGTCGGTGGAAGCGAAGAGCACCTTCGTGTAAAACACGTTCTGGTTCGTGTTGCGCTCCAAGAGGGCGACGAGTTTCGAGCCCTGGACGTGATTCGAGAGAAGCGCCTTAAGATTCACCAGTTGGGAGTAAAACTTCGCAAGATTTTTCTGATCATCCGCGGAGACGAGCTGGCTTAAGTCCCTCGCCCTGGCGTCAAGGTCGGAGATCTGCCGCTCGAGGATCGGGGCGTAGCCGAACGTCATACCGACGTACGAAAAAAGCGCGATGCCGAAAATAACGGAGGTGAAAACAAGAAGGCGCCACGACCAGCCCACGGTCGGCTTCTCGCCTCCGAACTGTTCCGTGACGCCTTTTGTATATTGTGCCATGAAGTAAAAGAAAGCTGACCCTCTATTGCGCGAACTGCCGGACGCCTAAACCGAGCGCTACCGTAAACACGGGGCCGATCGTTGGGATAATGGGCTCGAGGCTCGAGGGGTACCCGATCTTCGCGAAGGATGCTCCCTTGACCACCGGCACCCCCAGCTGGCCTTCGGCATACTTCTCGAGACCCAAAAGGTTCGCGCCCCCGCCCGTCGTCATGATCCGTTCTATCGTGCCGTGATACTCGCGCTCATAGGTTGACTTCGCGCGCCGCACCTCTTGTAGTATAGCATCCACGAAGGGCAACATGATTGTGGATAATTCGCTCTCACCGCCCGTGCCCAGAAGTCCTTGCCGCTTCTTCAGCTCCTCGGCGCGGCGATTCGAGATATTGAGGCCGCTCGCGACGGCCTGGGTGAGCGAACCGCCGGCAAAGTCCGTCTGCGCGTTCATCTTCAAATTGCCCTTGTCCACGACGGCAATGTTCGTGGAACGAGCGCCAATATCCACGATGGCCGTAGGGGTGGGATCGTCCGCCATAAGGACGCGGGCCGCGCTCAAACTCTCGATCTCGAGCGCGACCAGGTTCAGGCCCGCGGCGCGGAAGATGTTCTTATACTTCGTGATCTGATCGTTCGGCACCGAGATCAAAAGCACCTGCTGTTTCACGATCCCCTGGTCGTCTTGCCGTTCCCCCACCTTGATCCAATCAAGCGTAACTTCGGAGATGGGCAGCGGGATGTACTGCCGCGCCTGGAACTGCATCGCTTTCGCCATTTCGGCATCGGGCATCGAAGGAAACTCCAGAAGCGTCACGAACGCGGAAAATGCGGGAAGGGACGCTACTACGTTCTTCGAGCGAACTTTGAGCTGCGCGAGAAGCATCTGGAGGAGCAGAACGGTCTCGTTGTCGAGCATCTTCAAGGTGCTCGTCTGGATGGCGTTGTTCGGACGTTCCAGATGCCCGTAACTCTCAAGAACGCCGTAATTGATCAAGCTCGGTTTTCCGCCGCGCCGCGAGATCTCGACAACTTTAATGGAGGTGGTGCCGATATCCACCCCCAGGTATGAGACCCCGCCAAAGAGCGAACGGAAGGGATTCCACATGTCTTCGTTTTTAGTATATCGCGAAGCGGCCGGTTTGAGATGGGGACGACCCTTACTCACCCCGCCCCATACTTCCTCGGAACCGCGGTCTGATTTCTCCTGCGGAAATCAGCCGCTGCCTCTCGGCATCCGGAGAGCGCTCCTTGTGTTCGACAGCATTCTCGGAGCCCCGACGGGCTTGGTTCTGCCGTCGGGGCGAGAGGAAGGAGGTCTTCGCTCGCTGGAAGCGAAGAACCCCGGTGCTGGAGGGCACAAGGAGCGCTCGCCAAGCTCCGGATGCCTCCGAGAGCTTCCTCTGAAGCACGGGGCGGGGTTCGCTCGCATGCCTGCGAGATTGTAAGATTATTGACAATGAACTCTTCGCTATTCCGGCGCGCGCTCGTCATGTTCCTCGACGTTCTCTTTCCCAGCCGCTGTTGTTCCTGCGGCGCCGACACAACTCGAGACCGCGCCGTTTTGTGCCGAACCTGCCTCGACTCGATCCCGGTGCATTCCGCGTTCTTCTGTCCCGTGTGTTCGGGAAGGATTCCCAATCCTGCCGTGCGCTGCCATAGGCCCTCGTTCCTCGCAACCGCAGCCGCCTCCTATGACGATCCTGTCGTGCGCGAACTCGTCCGCGTCCTGAAATATAAAGGCGTGCGTTCCGCCGCCCTGCCGCTCGGAACCCTGATCGTGCGCCACCTTGAACTCGCCGCGCCGCACGGATACTTCGACGGCGCGGTTGTCGTGCCCATCCCCTTGGGCGCCCAGCGCGCAAGGACGCGCGGCTACAACCAAGCGGAAGAGATCGCCAAGGCCGTGGCGGACGAGCTCCGCCTACCGCTCCTGCCCGCTCTGCTTCGCAGAGTGCGCCATACCGCTCCGCAGACCGAAGTTGGGAGCAGAGAGGGACGTCTCAAGAACGTTCTCGGGAGCTTCGCGGCGGAGAATGTGCGGGGCAAAAGCATCGTCCTCGTTGACGACGTTTATACCACCGGCGCGACCATGGGCGAGGCGGTAACAACGCTTACAGCCGCGGGCGCCCTCCGCGTCGTCGCGGTGGCGGCGGCTCGGGCGTAAGGCCCAAAACCTTCGCTATTCTCGGTTCCGGTAGAACAACTTTCCGAGTTCGATCGCGATGATGTTCAGGACCCCGACTCCTATGACACCCAAAACCCACGGCCAGGCGAGGGGCACCGTTTCCAATATATTCTGAAGCGGCGGCCAGTAGATCGCGGCGGCCATCAGCGCAAATCCAACCAAAACACTGCCCAGAAGATAGGGGTTCGAGAAGAAGTTATACTCGAAGATGCTCTTGTGCAAACTGCGCACCGAGAAAATAAGAAAGAGCGAGTACAGCCCGAATGCGGCGAAGATGAACGTTCGCACCATAAGGGGATCAGAGCTGAACCGAAGAAGCAGCGCGTAGGCCGCAAAAAGCAAGAAGCTGGTGAGAGTTCCGATTACAAGAACCAAGAAACGCATTTCCGGATCAAAAAGGTTCTTGTGGAGGCGTTTCGGCTTCGTGCCAACATCGTCGTCGCCATGTTCGAAGCTAAGCGCGATAGCGGGAAAGCTGTCGGTGAAAAAGTTAACCCAAAGTATCTGGAGTGCGTTCAAGGGAATCGGTACGCCCATAAGGAGTGCGCCGCCGATAAGGAGAAGCGCATCCAGCGCGTTCGAGAGCAGGTAAACGAGTACTTTCCGTATATTCTCAAGTATTTTTCTGCCTTCCTCGATAGCCGCCACGATCGTTTCGAAGTTGTCGTCCAGAATGACGAGGTCCGCGACGCTTTTCGCGACGTCCGTTCCGGAACCGACGGCAACACCGATGTTCGCTTCCTTGAGCGCTGGCGCGTCGTTCACGCCGTCTCCCGTCATCGCCACCGTTTCGCCCCGGTTCTTATAGGCCTTCGCGATCTGGAGTTTTTGCTCCGGCGAGACCCGCGCGAACACCTGAATATCGGGAAGGATGCGGCTGAACTCCGCCTCTCCCATGAGCTCAAGATCGGGCCCCGTAAGCACCGAGCGCGCGCCGAGGGAAAATCCCACCGTTTTGGCAACCGCTTCGGCGGTCCCCTGGTGGTCGCCGGTCACGATCACGGTGCGCACGCCGGCCTGGTGAATGCGCGCGATCGCATCTTTCACCGTTGCCCGCACCGGATCGCGGAACGCGATGAGGCCCGCGAACTCGAATCCCTCCGGTTTCTTTTTCCAGGAGGCGGGAGGCGCGGCCCCCTTTATTTCTTTGCGCGCCATTCCTATGACGCGGGCGCCCGCATACGCAAGCTCGTTCACCGTCGCGACCGCTTCCGCCCGAGTCCTTGGCGTGAGCGCGGAAGAAGCGAGGAGGATCTCGGGTGCGCCAACGAGCGTAACAAGGTGGTGGCCGTCGGTTTGGAGAAGCGCTCCGGAGTACTTTGCAAGAGAACTGAACGGCAAACGATCCACCACCTTGGCGTTGCTCACGACTTCCGGCATGCGCAACCCAAGACGGGCGGCGCCTTTGACCAGCGCGACCTCAAGCGCCCTCCCGATGATGCGCCACTCGGAAGGCGCGTCATCGGGATTTTCGATCGCCGCTTCGGAGTTCAGGAGCGCAATGCGCAGAAGCTCGTGCTGCCGATCGTCGTCTCTCCCGTCATGACCGAATGGGATCACTGCGCTGATCTCCATCTTCGCCTCGGTAAGGGTGCCGGTCTTATCGGTCAGAATGAGCGTGGTCGACCCCAGCGTTTCCGTAGCGACCAGCTTTCGGATAATGCCCTTCCGTTTGGCGATGCGCTGCACGCCGATCGCAAGAATGACCGTAAGCGCGATCGGCAGCGCTTCGGGAACCGCGGATACCGCGACCGCGACCGAGATGAGGAACATCTCGAATATCCCGTAGCCGTACCAGATGCCGAGAAAAAAGAGGAGCGCGACCATGGCGCCGAGCGCGAGCGACGCCTTGAAGGAGAAGTTTCCGATCGCCTTCTGAAGCGGCGTCGGTTCTTCTTTCGCGCCTCCGACCAGCCGCGCGATCTTGCCAAGCTCGGTTTCCGCCCCGATCGCCGTGACGACCGCGTCCCCCATTCCCTGCACGATGAGCGTCCCGGAGAACGTCATCGCCGCGCGGTCGGCGGTCGCCGCCTGGAAACTCGTTGGCTCGGTCGTTTTTGGAACCGGCAAGGACTCACCGGTCAGGATCGACTCGTCTGCCTGGAGGTCGTTCACAAAGACGAACCGCGCGTCCGCCGGCACGCGGTCGCCCGGAAGAAGCCGGATGATGTCGCCCGGCACGAGTCCGTCCGCCTCTATCTCCATTTCCTTGTCGCCCCGCACCACGCGCGCGCGCCGCTTAATGTAGGACTGGAGGAGCGAAATGGCGCTCTCCGCCTTATATTCCTGATAATACCCGAGCACGGTGTTCGCGAGGACGGCGGCAAAGATCACGACCGCGTTGCCGAGTTCCCGGAGCACGACCGTAACGACGCCGGCGAAGACCAGGATCAGGATCAGCGGACTTTTGAACTGGCCAAGAAAGATCGCAAGCCGCGAGAGCCGCCGCTTCTCTTCGAACGCGTTCCGGCCGAAGAGCGCGCGGCGGCGCGCAACCTCGCTCTCGTCGAGACCTTTATAGTTCGTTTCAAGAAGCTCGAGGGTCTCACCCGCAGAAAGAGCCCAAAACGAACGCTGGATATCGCGCGGAGAAAGGATCATGAACGGAAGAGAAGCGTCGCGCCCAGGGCGGCGGCGCTTTTTAGTTTTGACCTGCGAATCTCGCCTTTCACGCCGCGGTTTTTCAGCTCTTTTTCCAAACGGTCATAGAAGTTCTTTTTAATTCCGAGACCGCCCCCGATTATGAGGACGTCTGGATCGAAACGTGAAAGAAGCGGCACGAGTTTCTCGGCGAGAAATTCCGCGAGGATCGCCGACCGTTTGCTGTCGCGGAAGCGCTGGTACGCTCCTTCCCACGTTTCGGGATATTCGAGTCGTTGTATCGTTGCGACTTTTCCTCCGTGCGCGAAAGCGCGGCCGATGCCCGTCCCGATGGTCAGCGCAAAAACTTTTTTCGCTCCTTTTCCGGCGCCGAAAACGACTTCTCCGCGCGCGAAACATCGGGCGTCATTATCGACGCGCAGGTTGCGAGAAGGCCAGAGTTGCTGAAAGTCAAAATTTTTTACCGCAGGGATGTTCGGGCTCGCCACGAGCTTTGTGCCGTGCACGACTCCGGCAGCTCCGATCCCGACGCGTGCGACCGGGCGCCGACCCTCGAGCGACCGCACCAGTTCTCGCAGCTGCTGCGCCAACTTCCCGCGGTCGTTCCGGGTGCGGTCCTCTTTTTTGCGCGTTATCCGCCCGTGAGCCCAAAGCACCCCGAGGATTTTTGTCCCGCCGATATCAATGCCGATACAATTGCCGGGCATAGTTCCAATATTCATCCGTGCCGTTAACCTCTTTCATCCACCACCACCATTCCGCGCCCCAGAGATAGTACTCCTCAAAACCGGCGCGCTTCGCATATTCAATTGTATCAGCGAAGTAGGCGGGGCTAAACATCTCGATTTGATCCTCGAACGGCACGTCGCGAAGATGGACGGGCGACCACGGCTCGCCCTGGAGTTCGATGACGATGAAACGCTGGTCCCCTTTTCCCGTCCACCAGCGCACAAAGCGCTCTTTCACGCGAAAATAGTCGGGACCGAGCGGATATTCGATAACGCCGAAAAGCGGTCCGATGACCTTCGGATAGACCTTGCGATACATCGTGGTGCCGAAGACGTCGCCGTCCCGCGCGGCATGGGTCCAGAGCCCCAGCTCGCCGCCGTCCGTAAGAAGAACGGGGCGTTCCGGGTCGAGCGCGCGCACGAGCGCCAGTTCCCCGTGAAAGAACTCGTGCAGCCGCGCCCTGCACGCCCCGAACATCAGAAAGGGCTCGTTCTCCACCTGCCACATGATGATCGAGGCGCGGTCGCGATACCGCAGGACGACCTCCAGCACGTGCTCGGAAAGCGCCTTCTCCTCTTCGGCTTCCGGGAGCGCCTCGGCCCAGTCCGGCGCGTGGCATTCCGGCCAGCGCGGCATCTTGAGGCCAAGAGCCAGAATGACCGGGACGCCGCGCCGTTCTGCCTCGTCGAGCTGCCAGTCGAGGGAGGCGAAGTCGCGAGCGCCAGGTTCCCGCTCGATCTCGTCCCAATACGCGATAAGGCGGAGCCGGGCCGGCTTGAGCTCGTCGAGGATCGCGAGGTAGTTCGCGCGCCAATCAAGTCCCAGTTCCCGGCTGAATTTTTCCGAGAACGTCACGCCCCAGACGATGGGACGCTCGGCGGGTACCGCAGGCAACGACTTCGCGTACTCGCCGAGCGCCAGAGAGCCGAGACCAAGCGCTATCAGGAACGTAGCGAATATCTTGAGCGCCAGGATCTTCCCGCGGAAGTTCTCGCCGAGGAGGAGCCACGCGGCCGCGAACACGAAGGCATAGCGCGCGCCCTGCGTGGCCTCAACGAGCGCCGGATGAGCGAGCGATATCGCGAAGTAAAGAAGGAACGAACCGAGCGTCGCGGCGAGGCGGCCGCCGATGAAAAGGCCGCGCGCCTCAGGGCGGCGCACCGCGCCGAAGATCTCCGCGCGCGCGGAGCGCGAGAAAAGAAAACCGAGCGCCGCGGCGATCCCCCACGCCTTGATCCATATGAGACCGGAAATAAAACCGGTTTCCGCGAACACCTCCTTCGCGAGCGCCGAGGAGAGACCGAGAAGCGCGCCCGCGGCGAGGAGCGCCGCGGCGAGGAAGAGCCGCGCACCTTTCGGTTCCGCGAGCGCAAGCGCGACGCTTCCCAAAACAAGGAACGCGAACCCTGCCCATTCCAGCCCGGCGAGCGATGTACCGGCGATCACGGCGCTCGAAAGAAGCGCCGCCACGGGCGTAATGCCGCCCAGCGCGGGAACCATCCCGGAGAACTCGCCTCGCCGAAGCGCCAGAAAGAAGAAATAGAGGCCGTAGATAAAGGTTGCTCCCGAAAGCGCGGCGAACGCGGAGGCGCGGAACGACAATATCTCGAAGCCGAACGGAACGAGAAAGACGGCGAACGCGCCCAATATCCCGAGCCAGAACGCGTACGAGACGGGCCGGAATGAGCTCCGCGTCAAGAGTATCTTGTCGATGAGCGTCGCCGCGGCGCTTAAAAGTTGGCCAAGAAGAGCGACGAGAAGCCAATTCATAAAATTTCCTCCTCAATAAGCTTCTTATACCGCCAGGCGCTCGGCCGGGCGGTCCGCTTCAGCGTCCGATAGTCGATCTCGACAAGGCCGAAGCGCGGCCAAAAGCCCTTATCCCATTCAAAGTTGTCGAGAAGCGACCAATGGAAGTAGCCGCGCACGTCCACCCCTTCGCGGCGGGCCTGCGCCACCCACCGCAGCGTTTCTTCGATGAACGCGGCACGATGAATGTCACGCGCATCCGCAAGTCCGTTTTCGGTTATATAAAGCGGCACGTTGTAGCGCGCAGCGTCTTTGAGCACGTGGTAGATACCTGATGGGTAACATTCGTGGCCCCGGTCATCTACGCGCTCGTTTTTATTTTTGTTTTGCACGAATGCGCCGCCATGGCTTTTGAGCCTAAAAGCGAACGACACTCTGTCGTGAGAGTAATAGTTAACACCGATAAAATCTTGAACGTCGCGGATTCGGTTGAGGAAAACGTGGTTTCTCAAGTATTGATTAAGGGCAACCACGGCGCGGTCAAGCAGGCCATTCCTCGCCGGCTCAAGAAAACTGTTGCTTGTAGCAATGCCTACCTGTGCGTTTCGTGACCCTGCGTGGAGTGCTGTATATGCCAGAGCGTGCGCCTTTGCCAATTGACGCATGGCGCGGATACCGGCGATGACGCTGTTTTTCTGCGGCGGCCAAATATCCTTGAAATAACCGTAGGAAGTTATAATTTGCGGTTCGTTGAGCGTGATCCAAAACCGAACTTCGGATTTGTACTCATCGCCCACGCGTCGCACAAAGCGGGCGAAATACTCGGGAAACTTTTTGTTGAGGACACCGCCCTTTTTTGCAAGCCATAACGGCAGGGTCCAGTGCCAGAGCGTCACGAAGGGTTCCATGCCGCGCTCCCGGAGCGCCGCGATGACCTCGCGGTAGTGCGCGATCTCCTTCTCGTCGAACCGGCCCTCCTCCGGTTCTATGCGCGACCACTCCAAAGAAAAACGGTGCGCGTTGTGGCCGAGCGACTTCGCGATATCAAAGTCCTCGCGGAAGCGGTTGTAGTGGTCGCAGGCCTTCCCTGAAATGTAATTCTCCGGCTCAAGCGGGCTTGGATAGTTCTTAAGAATGAACTCCGGCCACGTTGTGCGCTTTGCGCCAAGCGCTAAGCGCTTGGCGTGCGTTTTCTCCCACTCCGTCCAATCGTTGCTGTTTCCGCCCTCGATCTGGTGGCTTGATGTGGCCGCTCCCCAGTAGAACCGCTCCATCACCTTCCACGCCTTACTTCGACCTGCTCATGAGGTGACCCCTCACCTTCTCCACGACCTCGTTGATCGGATGCTGGGTCTTCACCAGATAATCCACCGCTCCCAGTTCCTTCGCTTTCCTTTCGTCCTCTGCTTGGCCCAAATTGGACAGGACCACCACCGGAATGGTCGCTTTTTTACCTGCCAACTCAGACAGCACCGCAAAGCCGTCCTTTTTGGGAAGGATGAGGTCCAGGAGCACGAGGTCCGGTTCTTGGGAACGGATCACCCTCACGGCGTCTTCGCCGTTCGTGGCGACCGAAACGTCGAACCCTTCCCGTTTGAACTTCTCCCCCAGAACTTTTACGAGGGCGATCTCGTCTTCAACGATGACTATGCGCATATGTGTTTGTTAAAGTATAGCGCCCTTCCGGTCACTTGGGAATGTCGCCGATGTTCTCGACCAGATATTTCTCCATCTTTTCCACGTTCGCCTTTGCCTTCTTGACGAGAAACTCGATCTCGGAGACCTCCCGGCCCGTGATCGTGCGGTCGGCATAGCTCTCCAACATCTTGTCGAGGTCCTTTTTGACGAGGTTCGCGACCGTCACGACGTCCCGTTGCGCGATGACCACGCGATGGCCGACCTGAACTTTCCAAAAGCGGTAGGAAACCCAGCCGGCCGCGAAACCGCCGAGCAGGATCGCGATAAGCCCGACGAAGAACCAGGTTTGCGTGATGTCGATCCCGAAGAGCGTAAGGAGCGGCCGCTCGTGCACCGTAAAAATTTCCGACTGCGCAGGCAAACTTATCGCTCCGCGCGCGTCGCTCGCGACCGCCTCCACGTAGTAGCGCTGCTTCCTGAGCGGCACATCGATCACCGCAGACCACGTGCCGATGGAATCGGCGGCTACGGACGTGTCGTAGATGCCGCGGCCCTCGCGATCCTTCACGGTCAAAAGAACGGTGACACCCGGGAGGGACGTTCCCACAACGGTAAGGCCTCCCTCTCCGACGAACACGTCATCAGGCAGCGAAGCGATGACCGGCGTTTCGATCGGAAGGATCTCAAGGTCCAGAGTGCTTTCTGCGCTGTTCCCGGCCGCATCAACCGCCTTCACGAGCACCGCCTTCCTCCCGGGGGTCTGCAGCGGCAGCGTCACCACCGTATCCTTCGTGATGACCGAGTCCGCGCCGCCCACGCGAACCTCAAAGTGTTCAACGCCGGAGAGCGCGTCCGCGGCGCGGAATGAGATACGCGGACTCGGCGTGTCGGTGGGCGTGCCTTCGATCACGGAAACCTCAAGGCCGGCAGGCGGGGCCGTGTCAACGGCGATGCGGTAATGCGCGACCGGACCCCATCCGACGTTGTTCCTGAAACGGACGTGCGCGTAGTAGGCGCCGTCATCGAGCGCGGGAAACTGCGCCCGTTCGAAAAGGCCTTCCGACTTCGTGGACGTGAATTCCGGCGTCTTGTTCACAACGGCGAGCACGTCGCTCACGTCCGCCGGCAAGACCCAGCTCACAAAAAATGGAGCGCTGATGTTGTACCAGGCCTCGCTCTTCGGGTAGAGCGTCACGGTGATCCCCGGCATAACGGGCAACTTTGCCGAAGGCACGGGCGGCCGCACGATCTGCGTCGGCGGCGTGACCACTGCTGCGCCGGGCCTCTGCGTGGCAGACGAAACAATTTTCACGCCCTGGAGCGTCGAGAGGATATTCGTCCCGCTGCCGTCCGATGCGGTCACCGCGCCGTCCAAAAATACGAGATCGGCCGTACCCGAACCCTTCACGCGGAAGACGATCCGCGCTATCTCAACGGACTTTCCCGCAAAGCCGGACGTACTGCCGCCGATGAACGAGATCGTGCCTGCGGTATTCGAAAATGTCGGCTCCTCAAGCCAAAAGTTGAACGCGGAACTGTCCCGATTGATGCCCGTGACCTCGAGAATGCTCACGGGGAACTGTACGGTCGCCTGCGCGGCGTTGAACCCTTGGTCGGGACTGTCCACCCGCACGGTAACCGTGACGCTGTCACCGATCGTCGCAGCTTGCTGTGCGGCCGAAAGATAGAGCGTGGCGGCCTCCGCGCGAGAGCCCATAAGGAACAGCGCGAGAAACAGGACGCCGCCGCCGATGATATTCTTTGTGATGCTCATTATCGCCGTATTGTTCGTACAAAGACGCTGAAATCCGAGATGTCCACCTTGCCGTCGCCGTTCAGGTCAAGGGTGGCGCGCAGGTCAGGATCTTTCGTGCGCCAGCGCGACAGGAAGATGCTCCAGTCGCTTATGCTGATTATACCATCGGCGTTCAGATCGGCCCTGGGGACAGGAAGCTGTGAGACGATGAAGGTCTTTTGAGCGGAAAAGTCGCTCGCCACTCCTTGCGCGTCTATCTGCCGCGCGCGAACGCGATGCGGACCGAACGCAAGCTCCGCGGTGTTCATGAGAACTTTATAGCGGCCGTCAGCGCCAACCGCTTCTTTTTTCGCAAGCGCCATTCCATCGACCTCGAGCTCAAGCGAACTGTCCGGCGTCGCATAACCGATAAAACCGACGAAATCTCCCTTCGTCGCCGCCGCCGGTCCGGCGAAACCGACCGTCGGGGCGGCAAAAATCGTCTTGGACTCCGTCCCCGCCTTCAGAATACCGAGGTTAAAAAGTTTGGTTTGCGCGATGCGGCCGTCTTTGTCGGCTATCACGAGACCGTAGGTGGTGAGGCCCCCGCGCAGCACTTCGCCGAATTCGATCTCGAAGGAACCCCCGGAATCGGCTACGATGTCCTGCTTGACCGGCGTCTGGTTCGGCCCGAGTTCCTGGATGATCACCGTAAGCTGCGCGCCCGGATACGCGCGGCCCGCGAGCTTGAACGCGGAGGTCGGCGGCGGGACGTTGCCGCCTTCGACGACCCCGCTTTGGACTTCGGCGAACGCGACCTGTTGCGTTGAGGAAACATCAAGCCCCGTGCCTTCGGTATCGGAGAGCGAGAGCGTAACGGTCTCCGCGGCCGTGTCGTTCACCTGCCGCGTGCCTTGGCCGTTCACGATGTCCACAAGCCCCTCGCCCGTCGCCGAGCCCGACGCGGCGAGCGTGACGTCGGCCTGAAAATCCGTATCCACGGTATTGTCGGAACGCTGGGCCTGCACGGTTACGGTGACCGCCGTTCCGGCGTTGGAATCCGTCGGATCGAGGATAACAAACTTCGCGGCGCCCGGCGGCGGCCCGTCCGTCACCGAAAAAAGTTGGGAGTTCGAGGTGCCGCCGCCCGGCGCGGCGTTGAATACCGTGACGGGAAACGTGCCGGTCGCGGTGAGGTCGGAGGTCAGGACCTGGAGCGAGAGCTGGGTCGAGCTCGTGAAGGTCGTCACGCGGTCCGAGCCGTTGAACCGCCCGACGGAGTTCGTGACGAAGTTCGTGCCCGTAACGGTCATCGAAAAGCCCGCGCTCCCCACCTGCTTCGCGGAGGGAGAGATGGCGGTGGTCGTCGGAACCGGATTGGTGAAATTGACCTGCTGGGTGGATGTTACGTCGAGGCCCGTCCCTTGGCTGTCGGTCAAGGAGAGCGTCACCGTCTCGGCGACCGTGTCGTTCACCGAGCGGGTCCCCACGCCGTTCACGATGTCCACCAGTCCTCCGCCGGTCGCGGAGCCGGAGACGGCGATCGTAATGTCGCTCTGATAGTTCGTGTCCACCGTGTTGTCCGCGCGTTGCGCTTGCACCGTCACCGTCGTGGCCGTGCCGACCGTGGAATCCGCGGGGTCGAGGACGACGAACTTGGTCGCGCCGGGCACATAGTCCACGAGAAGCCAGATCGTCGAGAGGCGCACCTCATTAACGCTTAAAGCGTCGTGCCGCACGCCGATCTGGGCGGAATCGAGCTCCGCGGCGGTCCAGTCCGCGGTCGAGGCGCCTGGAAGGTCGTAGAGCGTAAGCGCGTAGTTATGCGCGGTCGGACCTTCGTTATTGGTGCGGAATCCGTTGAAAGACCAGTCGATGGAGGCGCTCTCCTCCACGGTGCCGCCGCTCGCGGCCTTGATACGCGTCACGAAGGTTCGCGCCGTGGTGCCTGTCCCGCCGCCGCGAACGCCAATCTGCACGACCGAGATCGAGGAGCCGGAACCGATGAGCGCCATAGCGCTCTCGATGTTGTAGTCGTCCGCGACCGTCCCGCTTGCGGCGGTTTCGGCAAGGTAGGTCGTCGCATCATCAGGCGTCACCTCGTCCGCCTGTTCGTAGTTCGCGCCGGTGCCCGCGCCAAGGTCGGCCACGCGCGAGCCGCTTTGGAGGTCAAATTGTTCAATGCATTGTGAGGGGTCGGAGAACATGACTGATTTTGTTAAGTGAACTTGATTCTGCGAAAGTGAGATGTTACAAAATCGTCACCCCGTTAAATATGATTTAAGGCGCTGCCTGATAAACCGGCGGCCGTGAGTTGTTTTGAGATACTGTTCACGATGACGAGCGTCTCTCAAATCATGACATGCTTCGTAATATTGTAACTTTAGCGGTCGACGGTTCCTGGTAGCAGGCACCTCACCTTTCGAGTGCGCCTTAAATCTCTCCTGCAAAT
>Ga0075907_101_pt1 | contig 35185 bp, 37 predicted proteins | sample RifGroA1_FD_68326 | JGI IMG/M metagenome (GOLD analysis project Ga0075907, IMG submission 68326) | Parcubacteria bacterium GW2011_GWA1_60_11 | reverse complement strand
CGATGAACACTTTTCCGAACTTCGCATTGAACTTGCGCGCCAGCGTGCGCGCGAGTTCGAGATGCTGGAGCTGGTCCTCGCCCACGGGCACCGTTTTCGCGTCATAGAGCAGGATATCCGCCGCCATAAGGACGGGGTAGGTGAAAAGGCCCACGTTCGCCGAATCCTTCTCGCCGCCCTTCTCTTTGAACTGCGTCATGCGGCGGAGCTCTCCGAAGGGAGTGAGTGCGCTTAAGATCCATGCGAGCTCCGTTGAGGCGGGGACATGCGACTGGATGAAAAGCGTGGATCTCTTGGGATCCAAACCGGCGGCAAGGAACGTGGCGGCGAGGCCCAGGACCTGCCGCTCCTTTTCCTCTTTCGTGAACGGCTCCGTGAGGGAGTGATAGTCGGCGATGAAGAAGTAGCACTCGTACGCGCCGGAATCCTGGAGTTCCACGAAGTTCTTGAGCGCGCCAAGGTAGTTCCCGATGTGGAGGGAGCCGGTGGGCTGGATGCCGGAGATAAGGACTGGCTTTGCCATGCATTCAGTATCGAAAATGAAACGCCGCCCGTAAAGGGCGGCGTTTCATTCGCGACAACCGCGTTACACCTCGATGACGACGGGCAGGACCATCGGACGGCGGCGCGTTTTGTTGGTGCGGATGCGCCGGCGCATCTCCTCGAGCATCTCCTGGTTCTCCTTAAGGTAGATGAAGCCGCGGGAGATGATGTCCGGGTTCTTGATGATGCGGCCGCTTCTGCGGTCGATGGTCACGATGACGACCACCATGCCCTCCTCGGCAAGGACGCGCCTGTCGCGAAGCACTACCTCGCTTACGTCGCCCACGCCCAGGCCGTCCACCATTACGTAGAAGGCGGGTACGGACTCCTCCGTGAGCTTCAGGGCGTCCTTCGTCATGAGCGCCACCTGGCCGTTGTCCATGAGGAGCGAGCGCTCTTTCGGAATGCCCGCCTCCTTGGCGTTCTGGGTGTTCACCGAGCGCATGAAGAAGTGGCCGTGGATCGGAATGACGTGCTGCGGTTTGATGAGCCGCATCACGAGCTTGAGGTCTTCCTTGGGCGCGTGGCCGGAGGCGTGGATGTCCACGGTCTTCGAGTGGTGGATGATGGCGCCTTGCCGCGCGAGGTTGTCCTTCAGGACCTGCACGCTTCGCTCGTTGCCCGGAATGATCGAGGACGAGAATATCGCGGTGTCGTTTTTCTTGATCTGCACGAAGCGGTGCTCGCCGGTTATGATCTTCATCAAGCTCGCGTTTGCCTCGCCCTGCGCCCCCGTCGCGAGCATGAGCACCTTGTCGTCGCGGTACTTGTGGAGTTCCTCCGGGGGGATGAGCGTGTCCTTCTTGGGCTTGATGTAGCCGAGATTTTGGGCGATCTGGACGTTGTCCTTCATCGAGCGGCCGAGAATGGCGACGCGGCGGCCGAGCTTCTCGGCTATCTTGATGATCTCGCCGATCCTCGTGACCATCGAGGAGAAGATGCCCACGATGATCCTGCCGTCCGCCTGGAGAAAGAGCGCTTCGAGATTCTTCTCGACGATCTTCTCCGAGAGCGAAATGCCCTCCTCCTCGGCGTTCGTCGAGTCGATGAGGAGCGTGTGCACGCCCATGCGGCCCACCTTGGCGTATTCCTCGACGCCCTGCGGGTTGCCCTCCGCATCGTAGTCGATGCGGAAGTCCGCGAAGTGGACCATGTTGCCGACCGGGGTCTTCAGGACCACGCCGGTCGTGTCCGGCACGGTGTGCGCGACCGCGAAAAACTGCGCTTCGAAGTACTTCGAGAGCTTGAAGGAGTCCCAGTTTTTCACGACCTGGATCTTGAGCCTCGGCGCGTTCGGGAACTCCTCCTGGCGTTTTTCGATGATCGCCTTGGTGAGCGCGGTCGCGTAGACAGTCGGGTTGCCGATCTTGCCCATGAGATAGGGGATGGCGCCGATATGATCGAGATGCGCATGCGTGAGGACGAGGGCCTTGATGTTCTGTTTTTTCGTCTCAAGGTACGACACGTTCGGGATAATGAAGTCGATGCCGGGCGTCGCTTCTTCCGGGAACTGGAGTCCCATGTCAACGATGATGATCTCGTCCCGATACTCGAAGAACATCATGTTGCGGCCGACCTCTTCGAGGCCGCCCAGCGGCACGAAACGTACGGCGTCGGGATCGTGCGCCGCGCGGCTCACCGCGAAGGGACGGGGCGCGATGCCCGGCCTGGCGCCGAACGGGCTTCGGCCGCCCCGTGTGCCGCCCGGCTGGGGCCGGAAGCCGCGCGAGGCGGGCCTTCCGGCGCCTCGCGCCGGGCCTGCTCTTCGGGGACCGGCAGAGCGGTCTCCGGAAAATCTTGCTTCTATTTCTTTTTCTTTCTTTTCTTCCATAGTTGTTTTTCTCACGAGAGACGGGTTCTTGCGAGAGCGTGAGAGTGCGTCGACCTCGCACCTGCTGCTTGTTCTCGAGAACGCGAACCTTAGTGATTGTGCCCAGGGGGAGATTTGAACTCCCACGACCTTGCGGTCACAGCGCCCTGAACGCTGCGTGTCTGCCAATTTCACCACCTGGGCCTCTGTACTGCTTATTGGAAAGTGCGGGCGGTCTTCACGTACCATCGCTCAACGCCGCGAAACCTGTCCGGCGGCGTGACAAGCGAGACAAGCTCGAAGCCGCGAAGGGCGCGCGTGGCGACATAGAGATAGTTGGGCGAGTAGAGGAACAGCGCGGGCTGGTCCTGGACGATGAGCGACTGGAGGGTTTCGAGGTCTTTGACGCGGAGGCCCTGGTCGCCGGTCTGGCGGATCGTTTCGATGAGCTTGTCCGCCGTCTTGTTTTCGTAGAGCGCGAGGTTCAGGCCGGGGGAAAAACGCTGTGAGGAATGCCAGAAGGAGAACAGGTCCGGGTTGCCGCTTAAGATGTTCCCGTAGAGGAGCGCTTCGTAGTTTCGCGTGCGGACGACCTCGCTCGCGACATCCTGCGGACTCAAGAGGATGACGTTCGCCTTGACGCCGATCGCATCCCAGGCCGTCTTCAGATATTCGGCCGTCTCTTTGAGGAACGGTACCTGCGGCACGACGAGGTTGAACTCGATCACGGCCTTCGATGCGCCGCTTCCTTTGGAGCGGAGGCCGTTCTCGTCCCGCTTCCAGCCGGAATTTTCGAGGAGGGATTCCGCCTGCTCTTTGGAGAAGCTCGTGTCCTTGGCAAGCGCGGCATTGAACGTGTCGAACGTGGGCGGGATGGGGCCGTAGGAGACCACCGCATTGCCGCCGAAGATCGCGCTCGCCAGCTCTTCTTTGTTCACCGCTTGGGCGAGCGCTCGGCGCACGTTCTTGTCTTTGAGCACCGGATTCACGCTGCCGTTCCAGAAGACCGCATAGTAACGCGGCGCCGTGAGGGAAAGGAGCTGATAGCGCAGACGGAAACGGGAGAGAAGCGACGGCTCAATGCCTCCCACGCCGTCGATCTGCGCGAGGTTGAACGCCTGAAGCAGCCGCTCTTCGTCCGAATAGAACTTGAACGCGAAGGTGTCGATATACGGCCGGCCGTTCGCATAGGCGTCGTTCGCGGCCAAGCGGTACTCGGTGATGTAACCGTCCCGCCGCGTATCGCTTGACGTGAATCGGTACGGGCCGCTTCCCACCGGTTCAAGGTTGTAGAGGGACAGGCGCCAGTTGGCGAGCGGGATGTCCGCGAAGAGGTGTTTGGGAACCGGGTAGAGCCGTCGCAGGTTGTCCTCGAAGAACGCGTAGGGCGCAGCCAGGTTGAAACGTATCTCGCGCTCGCTCACGCGTTCCGCGGAGATGCCGCGCCAGCCGGCCGCAAGCGGCGAACGGGATTCTGGGTCCTGGATCTTCTCGATGGTAAAGATCACGTCATCGCTCGTAACCAACTGGCCGTCATGCCACGCCGCGTTCTCCTTAAGGCGCACCTTCCACGCCTGACCGTTCTCTTCGGACTCGATCTTTTCGGCCAGATCGTACAGGCTCGCGTAGAGAAGAGCGACGAGGTCTCGGTCGGCTTCGCTTGCCGCGATCACGGGGTTGATGTAGGTCGGTTGGCCCACAACGCCTTCCACGTAGGTTCCGCCGCGCACCGGCACTTGCACGGTCAGGCGGTTCAGGGAGTTGATGCCGAGGAACGCAAGAGCGAACGCGGCCACAATGGACGCTCCTAAGAAAGCCAGGCGCTCCTCGTGCGTGAGAGCGGAGAAGATTTGTCGTGCTTTAGAGAACAAGGGAGAGAAGGGAGATGGCCGCGAAGAGACCCGAAAGGACGATGGTGGCGCCGAAGATCACTCGCTCCAAGCCGCGCCGCGTCTGGTAGAACGTGCTTTCGGAGGCGAAGAGCGAGATGCCGGACGACCGTTCCTGGAGCAGAATAAGCACAATAAGCGCGAGCGACACCCCGATCTGAAGAAAGGGGAGAAGCGAGGAGAGGAGAGAGGAGTTCATGGATCAGGCGCGGAACAAAACTTTGGCAGAAATATTGATGACGAGGTGAATGGCGCTTATAAGAAGCGTTGCGTACAGGAGGGCGTCAAGTCCTCCTATGGTAACCTGTTCTGAAAAGAAGTCAAGGAGCCACAGCATTCCGGCGTTCACGATCAAAATTCCGAGGCCGAGCGTGAGGATGATGAGCGGCGAGAGGACGAACTTGAAGAAGGGCCGGATGAAAACGTTGATGGCGGCGAATACCAGCGTCACGCCTATGAGGCCGGGCAGTCCTCCCGCGATCGAAAAGCCGGCGACGTATTCCGCGGCAAGGAACAGCGCCAGAAAGTTCGAGAAAAAAGAAAAAACGATACGAGAGAAAAAACGCATGGGGTATTCTGATTTTACCACGCTTAAAGCGGCAGGGTGGAAAGGAGGCTCTGCCCTCCCATCTCTTTCGGTTTCGGTATGCCCATAAGGTCGAGGATGGTGGGCGTCACGTCGGCCAGGGGGCCGATCGAGATCTTTTCGTTCTGTTCCGCTTCTTCAGGATCGCGCGCTCGCGCATACTCCTTGGCAATAAGGTAGACCGGCACGGGATTCGGGTCGTGCTTCGTCTCGGGGGTGCCGGTCAACGGATCGAGCATCCGCTCCACGTTGCCGTGGTCGGAGGTGACGAGAAGGACCCCGTTCGCGGCGAGGACCGACTGTACGATCCTGCCGATGTTCTCATCCACGACCTGCACCGCCTTCTGCGCCGCTTCGAAGTTGCCGGTGTGGGCGATGATGTCGGGATTGGCGAAATTCACGAGGACAAAATCGTAGCCGCCCTCTTCGATCGCTTGGAGCACGCGGTCGGTGATCTCGCGCGCCATCATCTCGGGATGTTCGTCGTGGTGCGGCACGTTCTTCGAGGGAATAAGCACGCGGTACTCGTTCTTGAACGGCTGGTCCTTGTAGCCGTTGAAGAAGTACGTGACGTGAGCGTACTTTTCCGTCTCCGCGATGCGAAGCTGGATCTTGCCGGCGTCCGAGAGCGCCTTGCCGAGCGATTCTTCCACGCGTTCCGACGGGAAGGCGACCGGGTTCTCGAACCTTTCCTCGTAAAGCGTCATGGTGGCGACGTAGAGGTTCTCGCGCGGTTGGACGGGGAACGCGTCGAATCCCGGCTTGAGGAACGGCTCCGTGATCTGGCGCATGCTGTCCTCGCGGAAGTTGAAGAAGATGACGGCGTCGTTCGGCTGGATGCCGCGCGGCTCGGCTCCGATGCGAACCGGCGGCAGGAACTCGTCGGTCAAGTTGCGCTGGTAGGCGGCGCCGACCGCCGCTTCGACGCTCTCCGCCGCATCGCCCTCGCCCAGAAGCACGCGGTAGGTTCGTTCCGTGCGGTCGAAGTGGCGATCGCGGTCCATCGCGTAGTAGCGGCCGGAGACGCTTGCGACGAGCGGCCCGGCTCCGTCGAGCTTCGCGAGGAGCTCGCGTACCGATTTCGGCGGGCTGTCCTTGCCGTCGACAAAAAGCTGGAGTGCCACGTTCGGAACACCCTCCCGTTTGGCAAGCTCGAGAAGCGCCTGAAGGTGGCCAAGCGAAGCGTGCACGTTCCCCAGCGTGAGGAGTCCCACGAGGTGGAGCCGCGAATTCATCGCCTTCGCGTGGTTCATGGCGCCCAAGAGCGCCTCGTTCTTAAAGAACGAGCCATCGCGGATGGCGATCGTGATGCGCGGGTAATGCTGGTAGAGCACCCTGCCGGCGCCCAGCGTGAGGTGGCCCACCTCGCTGTTGCCCTCCTCTTCCCAGGGGAGGCCGACGGCGATGCCGGAGGCCTGGAGGGAGCCGGAAGGGAACTCGCGCCGCAGGGCCTCAATATTCTTGGGCTTTTGGACAAAGAGGGGGTTCGAGTGGTCCTTCTTGCCGATTCCCCAGCCATCCAGCACGAGGAGTACGTACGTTCTGCGCATACATTCGGTTGACGAAAAGTCAGTACAATATTATCATCAAAGCGGTCAATTAACTACGTTCCTATAACATTCGAGATGCTTATGGTTTCGGACTTCGTAGCGAACGGCATTATAAACTATGGATTACAACCAAATTCTCTGGGCCGTTTTTGCGTTGGCGGGGATCGTGGCGGGGTACGCGGTCAGACACGTTCTCGGGGCGAAGAGCGCCAGTTCGCTTGAGCAGAAAGTAAAACTTCAGCTCGAGGAGGCAAAAAATAAAGCCAAGGAGATCGTCCTTGAGGCGAAGGACAAGGCCGCAGCCTCGTTCGAGGAGGTAAAGAAGGAAGAGCGCGAACGAAAGGCGCAGCTTGACCGTACCGAGGAGCGGTTGGCGAAAAAGGACGAAGGCCTCCGCGGCGACGAGCAGCGGTTGGCGGAACGGCAATCGGCGTTCGAGCGCCGCGACGAGGAGCTTAAGAAGGCGAAGCAGGAGGTCGAAGAGGCGCGCGCGCGCGCGGAAAAGGAGCTTGAGAAGCTCTCTGGTCTCACCGTCGAAGAGGCGCGGGCGCGGCTTATCAAGGACGTCGAGGAGAACTACCGCCAGGATGTCGCGCTTGCCGTCCAGAAACTGGAACGGGACAGGCGCGATGAGCTTGAAAAGAAATCCGTCGAGATCATGACGGTGGCGATCCAGCGCTACGCGCGCTCGCATGTCTCCGAACTCACCACGAGCTCGTTCCAGCTGCCCAGCGAGGAGCTTAAAGGCAAGATCATCGGCCGCGAAGGCCGCAACATCCGCGCGCTCGAGCGCGCGACCGGCGTGGAGTTCGTGATCGACGAGACGCCGGACACCATCCTCATCTCATCGTTCGATCCTCTGCGCCGCGAGATCGCCCGCATGGCGCTCGAGAAGCTCATCAAAGACGGCCGCATTCAGCCGGCGCGCATCGAGGAGCGCGTGGAAGAGGCGCGCCAGGAAATAGCAAAGCGAATGCAGGAGATAGGCGAGGCGGCCGCCTTCGAGGTTGGCATCTACGATCTGCCGAAGGAGATCATCCAGCTTTTGGGCCGCCTGCACTTTCGGACCAGCTACGGCCAGAACGTGCTTATCCACTCGGTCGAGATGGCGCACATCTCGGCGATGATGGCGGCGGACCTTAAGGCGAACGTCGAGGTCGCGAAGAAGGGCGCGTTGCTCCACGACATCGGCAAGGCCATCGACCACGATGTCGAGGGTACGCATGTGGAGTTGGGCCGCAAGATACTCAAAAAGTATGGCATCGACGAGCTCGTGATCCGGGCGATGGAGTCGCACCACGAGGAATACCCGTTCTCGACGCCGGAGTCCTACATCGTGACGGCGGCGGACGCCCTTTCGGCCGCCCGTCCCGGCGCGCGCCGCGATTCGGTCGAGAACTACATCAAGCGGCTCCAAGACCTCGAGGCGCTGGCCGTCGGTTTCCCCGGCGTAAAGGGCGCCTATGCGCTCTCCGCAGGCCGCGAGGTGCGGGTCTTCGTGCTTCCCGAGAAGATCGATGATTTCGGGGCGCTCCAGCTTGCCCGCGACATCGCGGGCAAGATCGAGGCCGAGCTCAAGTACCCGGGCGAGATCAAGGTGAACGTCATTCGCGAGATGCGCGCCGTGGAGTACGCCCGTTAGGAGGACCTTGCGCACGCCCCCGGTATGCTATACTGGATGTATCGCAGCTAAGCGAAAGGTCGAATCACTAAACGTACATCGCACATGACGAAAGAAGGTCTTATAGAGGCAGTGATGAAAGCCACGGGCATGGAGACGAAGTCGGGCGCGAAGGCGGCTGTTGAGGCGGTCTTCGACACGATCGAAAAGACCATGGGCCGCGGGGAAGAGGTCGCGATCACCGGGTTCGGCACGTTCCGTGTCGCCAAGCGGGCGGCGCGCGAAGGAAGGAACCCCGCGACGGGCGAGAAGATCCAGATCGCCGCGTCCGTCAAGCCGAAGTTCCGCGCCGGCAAAGCGCTGAAGGAAGCGGTTAAGTAAGCAAGAAACGGTTTCTGCTAAAAAGCCCCGAGAACTTCTCGGGGCTTTTTAGCGAGCGGGTCAGGTGCGCGTTATCGGAGGATCCGGCCGACCACGTCGCTCACGTTCGAAAAAAGGCGGTAGGCGTCGCGGATCTTGAGGAGCGATTCTTTCGCCACATCGCTCGGCGCCGGCAGGGGTTCCTTCTTCTCCGTTGTTGCCGGGGCGGCCGTGTCCGTGCTGGTCGCGCTTAAAGACGGCATGAGTACGCTTTCGCTTGCGCTTACGCTCGCGCTCTCCGCAGTTGATGTGGAGGAGGGGAGGGCGTTCGCTCCGTCAGCTGACGGAGCGCCGCTCGCGGGCTCCGGCGCCGGCCGCGCGATCGCGAGGAAGAGGTCGAGCGCTTTGGCGTTCAGCGCGTCCGCGTCCTTGAGATTTTTTGCCGCCTTTTCGAGAAGGGTCCGGAGCTCGCGGTTGCCCGCGAGGCCAAGCGTGCGAAGCGCGGCGTTGATCTTTTGAATGCGGGTTGACGCCGTCTTCAGGGATTCCTTTCCATGCACGATGGAGGAAAGCGCCAGCATTTGCTGGAGCGCGGGGCGGTAGGTTTTCTCCCGCCATTCAAGCAAGTCCTTGGCGAACTGCTTCACGTCTTTCAGTTCCGGGATCTCGCGAAGGCGGCGCGCCTCGGCATCGAAGCGGCCGCGGTATTCCTCGAGCGTCATTACGAACTCGTCGCGGACGTCCTGTAGATCCGCACTCACGCTATCGCTTGCGGGGATGTCGCCAAGATCACGAAGCGTTGCCTCCATCGCATCCGTTTCGCTCCCCATGCAGCCGATGATCTTCTGCAACAGCGTTTTTTGAAGGCGGAACTCCTCGGTCGGTTGGACGGTGGTCCGGCCGCTTGCCTGGTCCTTGATCGCAAGAAAGGCGCCTAAGCTGTTCTCGAGGTCGCATTCCTGCGCGGACGTGCGCGCCATCGCTTGCGGCGTTTGCGCAAAAGAAATTCCCGGCGCGCCGAGAATCAGCATCATAGCGAAGGAGAGAACAGCGACGGAAAGTCGTTCTAGGCCCATGTTCGTTTTGGGTTACCGGATAAGCGCCTTAAGCGCCGCATCGATCGATTCGTTCAGGGGTTCCGGAGTTTGGGTTTGGCCGGCTTCTTTCTTGAGGACGGTGGGGGAAAGTTGCCCCGGTCCCTTGCGCAAGGACTCGCTCAAGGCGTTCCGTACGCTTTGGGAGGAATCCTCGTAATAGGCGATCTCGGAGAGCGCAACCTGGATCTCCCGTTCTTCCGCCTGGATCACGCCGGGATCAAGGCCCGCGACGCGGAGCGGCAGCGTGGTCTTTAAATACGGGAGGCCGCCCAGGAGTAGAAGGATAAGACCGCTCGTAAGCACGAGGGCGCTTGAGAGGCGCAAGCTTTCCAGGCCTCGCATCAGCACCTCGGCGAACGTAAGCCGCGGAAGCTGGGGTGCTCGCAGGATCAACTCCTTCGCGCGCGCCGAATAGGCCTCCCGGGGGGCGATGGACCGTATAGCGTGCAAAAATTCAGTCGTTTTATCCATTGTCGTTGTGTTCGGTGTCTAGGAGGTCCTTGAGTTTCTCGATGGCCCGGTACTGGAGGAGCTTGACCGCACCCTCGCTCTTTTTAATCGTCTTTGCGACATCCTTGATGGAGAGGTCGTCCACAAAACGCATCAAAAGCACGTCTTCCTGGTCCGGCGTGAGCTGTTTCATGACCTTCCGGACCTGTTCGAGGGAAAATGTCGACTCGAGCGCGTGCTCAAGCCGCTCTTCCGAAGGGATCTCGTCCTCGAGGAGGTCGAGCGAGGCGTGCACTTTTTTCGTGCGGTAGTGGTCGATGACCTGGTTCCGCGCGATCTGGTACAGCCATCCCGAGAAGGGAATCCCTCGCTCTTGGTACGCCCCGATGTTCTGCCAAGCTTTCAAAAACACTTGGTGAGTGAGGTCCTCTGCCTCCTCACGGTGGCCGACCTTCACGAGGATGAACCGATAGATTTTCGGCTGGTATCCGTCGTAGAGGAGGCCGAAGGCAGAGGACTCACCCACTATGGCGCGTCCAATTAACTTTTCTTCGCCATCTACCATAGAGAACGAGTATGCGCTCGAAAAGTTACCCCAAGGGGGGTATCAGCGGGGAAGCGATTCAAGAAGGGCGTCAAGCGACTCGGCCTCATTTGAGAGGTTTCGAAAGGCCTCGAGGCCCGGAGACGTCGAGGAAGAGGCGTTCGCGGATCCTTCCGGCGCGGGCGTCGCGTGCAGGGCGAGGGAAGCGGTGGAGGGTCCCGCATCGGCGCGCTCTTCGCCGTTACGGAGGGCGCGCGTGACGAGGAGTCCGGCGAGAGCGAGCCCCGCAAGAACGGCACCCAACATGATGCGTGATTTCATAGGATTTTTTTCGGATGATTTTTCCACTCTCATGATACCAGAACGGGCACGGGAGGAGAACTGCGGTGGAGCGGGTGAGCGGAATCGAACCGCCATCTCCTCTTTGGAAGAGAGGTATAATAGCCACTATACGACACCCGCGTTTGCTTTTTCCCTCTTATTTACTAAAAATAGAGTACATGTTGGGCGCATATCTTACAAATGTTCCGCGACGCGTTCGGCTCTTCGGGCTGCTCTTTTTCGTCGCGCTCGTGGCCTATCTTTTGTGGGTCTACTTGGGCGCCCAGCGCGTGATCATTCCGCGCGAGTTTCTCGAAGCGAAGGGAAGGGGGGCGATCGTCGCCGAAGAGATCGTGCGTTTGTCGGGAGAGACGGCGCGGCAACTCGAGCAGATAAACAAGCTGGATCAGGAGGGAAAATACGCCGACGCGTTTCTCCTTGTGGCGGAAGAGCAGAAGCGCAGCCGCGAGATGCGCGGTTACGCCGCTCTGCTCTCGCGCGAACTTTCGACGATGACGAGCGCTGTCGCGCAGATATCGGAAACAGATGCGCGCTCGACCGCGCTTCAGGCGGTGAATTACGAGGTGACGCTCATGGGGAAGCTTATCACCTACAACGAATATCTCGCCCAGCTTCTCGAGGCGCTGCGCAGGAAATTCGAGGGGATCGCGCCGAGCGCGCCTTCCGTGGGCGAGCTGATCGGCACGATCAACGAGGAGGTCGCCGCGATCAACGATCTGAACGGCCAATTTCTCGGCGAGATCGCGAAGCTTGAGCGGGCGGCGGAATAACCAGCACAGTGCGCCCCCGGTAGGAATCGAACCCACATCAACGCCTTAGAACGGCGCTGCTCTATCCATTGAGCTACGGGGGCTTCCCTTAACTGTATACCGCCTCTTGTTTATATGCGCAAAGCCACGCTACGATGAGCTCGTACGGGCCGTGGTGTAACGGTTAACATACCCGCTTTGGGAGCGGGCGACTCCCGGTTCGAATCCGGGCGGCCCGACAAGAGTTTGACTTTTCGTTAACTGTGTTGTATTTTATAGCCGCTGTCCAACCTAACGACACGCAAGGAGGGCGCAGATGAAAGAACGGGAATGCGCAATTCTTCTGGACATTGAAAACATACTATTCGCGGCGTGCGATGACGCTGCGGCGAGCGGGGCTTCGAAAAACAAGCTTGCCGGATGCATCATCGGCTACGTCAGTGAACTCGCGCAGAGCTACGCGCCCTCGGTGCGGTCCTACGCGGCGCTCGGATTCGCGCGGAAGCAGAAGAACGTTTCGTGGATCTCCTTCGCGCTTGCGAAGGCGGGCTTCCGCACGATGATCGTGCCTGCGGGCCCGAACGCGGCCGATACGGCGCTCCGCGATCTCGGACTTCTCCTCGCAGTCGACGACAACGTAGGGATGGTGATACTCGCAACCGGCGACGGCAAAGAACCGTTCCCGGAACTTCTCGAGATACTGCTCGGCTGCGGCAAGAGGGTGCATGTTGTCTCCTACGACGGCGCGCCTGTGAGCATGCATGTCGAAGGCGTGGAGCATTCTTCGCTTGCGCCGCATCTTCGCATCCTCGTCGAAAGCGCAAGCGATAGCGTGAGTTCAAGCGCGAGCGCAGAGGAGACGGCGGAACAGCCGAGTAACGATGAGGCCGAAGCGGCCGGTGTCACAAAGCGATCGTATCGCGAGGCGGCACGGGCAATCCTCGCTGGCGCCTCGATCGAGGGTCTCAAGCGGCCGGTCGCGAACCTGGCCGACGCCTACGAGATCTATGAGAATGAGCTCGCTTGGGGACATGATCGGCGTTTCTCGTTTGGCCGTTTGTTCGGCGTACTCGAAGCCGCAAGGGCTTCTGGGCGCCTGCAGGCGGCGTCTGCCGAGGAGGTCGGCTGGATCGCGAATGCGCTCGTGAAGTTCACGGACGTCTTCGACCATCTCGATATGTACATTGAGAGCGCGAACGGGCGCTTCGCGGCTCTTCTCAAGGCGTGCGTCACTCGCTGACACATCGGGCCCCGCAACTGCGGGGCCCTCAACTTTTTCTGGCAAGGAGGAGAGATCCCGTCTGGGTTGCCGCGAGATGAAGACCGAGGTAATAATAAGTGGGTAATAACGAGGCCTGGGTAGCTCAGTGGTAGAGCGCAGCCCTGAAGAGGCTGGCGTCGGGTGTTCGATTCACCCCCCAGGCACACAAAAACCCCGACCCCCGCTTAAGACACCAACGGTTTCTTACCATCGGCCGCCTTTGGCGGCCTCCGATCTTCCTGACACGGGGTTTTTGTTAAGAGATCTTTTTCAGTTTTTTTGTGACCGAACGGCGGGCGAGATGCTGGATCAGGAAGATAAGGACGATGAACGCGAGGAGCACGAGCTCCGCGCGTTTCACGTACTCGCTTGTGCGCAGGTAACCGATCGCGGAACTCGCGAAAAAACCGACGGCGACAAAAACCAGGGTCCAGACAACGCCGGAGAAGATCGCGGCGCGGATGAACGTCCGGTAGGGGACGCGGGACCAGCCGGCAAGGATGATCGCGGAGAAGGAGATGCCCGAAACGAGGTTGGAGACGAAAATGATGTGCCGCGGATTCTCATGGAGTTGCCGCTCAAGGATCTCGTGATACCGGAACTTGCCGGTGACCCAGGAGCCGAAGGGGCTCCCGCGGAGCCAGCGGCCGAACTCATACCACACCATATTGCCGGCTATCGCGCCGCCCACGAGCGAAACAAAAAGAACCGGCCATGCAATGGCGTTGTTCCAGGCGAGAAAGCTCGCGACAAGCGCGGTGATCTCGCCGATGAAAATGGTACTGGTAAAAATGGAGATCGCGCTCGCGACCTGGTGCTGCAGCGCCAGCGAGTGCGCGACCTCCAAAAAGTCAGCCATGGTCGGTTATGAGAACCTATCTAGTATACCAGGAGGTTGTCTTTTCGCTTCGTTCACGGTATTTTAGTAGAAAATTGGGGAGTAGATGGAGGCATTGGTGTAACGGCAGCACCAGAGCTTGTGGAGCTCTTAGTACGGGTTCGAATCCCGTATGCCTCCCAGAGAACAGAAGCGCGTCGCGTGGTATACTAAGGGCAACGAGATGAGCAACGTGTACTCGGTCCCGCTTGTCGACCGGAAAGAGGTCGCCTTTGGCACGATGGCATTCTCCTTCGAGCGGCCCAAGGAGTTCGTCTTCGAGGCCGGCCAGCATCTTGACCTCACGCTCAAGAACCCGCTCTACAGCGACGACGAGGGGAGCGTGCGCACCTATTCGATCGCTTCTTCGCCGAACGAGACGCGCCTTACGATCGCGACCCGCATGCGCAATACTGCGTTCAAGAACAGTTTGCGTGAAATGCCGCTCGGCGCCAAAGTCCAGATCCAGGGGCCGATGGGGTCGTTTACGCTCCATAAGGATGCGGCGAAACCCGCGGTCTTCCTCGCGGGCGGGATCGGCGTCACGCCCATGAGGAGCATCATCACGTACGCCGCCGAGGAGAAGCTGCCGCACCGCTTGTATCTTTTCTACTCGAACCGCCGGCCGGAGGACGCGACGTTCCTCGAGGAGCTCGTGGCGCTGGAGAAAGAGAATCCCAACTACACCTGCGTGCCGACGATGACGGAGATGAGGGGCTCTCGATCGGCCTGGCCTGGGCTCACGGCCTACATCGACGCCGAAATGATCGGAGGCCGCGTGCGGGATGCCGCCAAAGCGATCTACTACATCGCCGGACCGGCGGCAATGGTTACCTCGATGCGCCATGTTCTCGATGCCATGCGGGTAAGCGACGAACAGATACGAACCGAGGAGTTCGGAGGGTATTGAGCTTTTCAAAGGTCGACGGAATTTGGTAGTATGAATACATGATGAATTACTACGGTTCAATGATGGGGTGGGGCGGCGCCTGGGGCGGATTCGGGGCGCTTATGTTCCTCTTCTGGGTCGGGCTCTTCGTGTTGGTCGTGCTCGGCATCATCTATCTCTGGCAGCAGATCACCAAGAAGTAATATGTTCGGAGGAGCTTCCTGGCTGATGGTTGGAGTTGATCTTTTCGGCCTCGTGACCGCAGTCGCGGCGCTTGTGTATGTGTGGCAGATCGAGCGCGGCCTTGTCGGCACAAGCATGCCGAGCGTCTGGCGGCTTACGACGTGGGCGCTTGTGGCGCTCGCGGCGGCGTTTCTCTTCTCGGCACTGCCCTATGTCGTAAGCGGCTATGCCGTTGCTTTAGAGTTCGCGCACCATCTGGTCATGATCGTTGCGGTGGTCTTGCTTACCGAGGCGATACGCCGCTTCTTGAGAAAAACGGAAGAACTCTGAAGACGTCGTGAGGAAGGAGGCGCCCCACCTTGGTGGGGCGTCTCTATTGTGGGAAGCATCGCTTTTTGTCTACAATGCGGGTAATGGGAAGAAAAGATCCGTCCGGAAAACGCATTGTGGTTATCGGCGGAGGCACGGGCGTATTTACGGTGCTCTCCGGCCTTCGGCCGATGTTCCGAAATCTCACGGCCATCGTCACGATGGCCGACGACGGCGGCTCGACGGGGATGCTGCGCGAGGAGTTCGGCATCCTGCCGCCGGGCGACATCCGCCGCGCTTTGATCGCCCTTTCGACCTCGGACAACAAGACCCTCTCCGAGCTCTTCAATTACCGGTTTCGCGAAGGGACGGGACTCACCGGTCACAACTTCGGCAATCTGATGATCACGGCGCTTGAGCGCGTCACGGGCGGCTTTGAGAGCGCCATCGAAGAAGCGGGGAAGATACTCTCGGTGCGGGGCAAGGTGGTGCCGGTGACCTTAAAGCCGGTGAAGCTGATGGCGGAGCTCGAGGATGGCACGACGGTGCGCGGCGAAACGAACATCGACATTCCCGCCCACGACGGGCGTCTGAAGATCCGGCGGGTGTGGCTCAAGCCAAAAGCGATGCTGAATCCCGCGGCGCGCCGCGAGATCATGGCGGCGGACCTTGTCATTGTCGGGCCCGGTGACCTGTACACAAGCATCGTGCCGAATTTGGTGGTGGACGGGATGCGGGAGGCGCTCCGGCGGACGAGGGCGAAGAAGCTCTACGCGGTGAACGTGATGACCAAGCACGGCGAAACGAACGGTTACCGCGCCTCCGATTTCTTGAAGGCGGTCGAGTTCCATCTCGGTGAAGGCGTGGTGGACTACGTTCTCATGAACAACAAGCGTCCCTCGCCGGCGCGGCTCCGTCCTTACGTTGAGGAGCGCGCAGAGTTCGTGGAGCCGGATGTCGCGCGTTCTTCGCGGAAACCGATGCCCGTCACCGCCGACCTTATCCGTTCGCGCGGTTTTATCCGCCATGACCCCGAAAAGCTCGCGCGCGTCATCTCGATGCTGCTCTAAAAGGATGGCCCCGCCAGTGGCGGGGCCGAATCGTATCTATTCGAGGCGGAATTGCTTCTTTAAGCTCCCGCGCGGAATGCGGAACTTGTACTCGGCGTGGCCGCCGTCCGCGCCCCAGCGCGCGTCCGATGGATCCACGAACTTGCGTTCATAAACCTCGAGCGCGCCGTCGGTCCGGTCCTCTTCGTAGACCGTGACGTTCGCAGACGACTGAAGGCGGTCTTGCTTGTAGCCGCCGTCGCCCGAGGGCTTGTAGTAGAAGTAGTAGGGGACGGATTCGACCGAGCCGGTGCCGAGGAAGAAAGACCCCGCGACGCCGTCCGCGTTGCGGAGCGTAACGAGAGGTACGGTCTCCGTGAGGACCATGTGCTGCGGATGCCGTGAACCTACAACACTGGCAACTCCGGCACCCGCCATGAGCCCCACGACGGCGCCGAGAAAAAGGCCCAAGAGGATGCCGTCTCCCTTGCACGTCGAGACGAACCACGCAGCGGTGACGAGTCCTACGACCGTGAAGACGATCCAGAACGTGACCATCGTTTCTCCCAGGAATCAATCTGCTGCTCCTTATATACCCGAATCCCAGGCGGAAGGCAACTCGTCGAAATTGTTTCGCGAAGATAGTATGATAAGCACGATGCGCGACAAAATAATTTTTAAACTTATCCGCGAAGAAACGCGGCGCCAGGAGGAGACGCTCGACCTTATCGCGTCCGAGAACATCGCTTCCGACGAGGCGATGGCGGCGGTCGGGTCGCCTTTGATGAACAAATACTCCGAGGGCTATCCCGGCAAGCGCTACTATCCGGGGAACGAACATTACGACGAGATCGAACGCATCGCGCAAAAGCGCGCACAGAAGGCGTTCCGGTTGAGTCCGCGGAGCTGGCGCGTGAACGTCCAGCCCTACTCCGGCTCGCCGGCGAACCTCGCCGTTTACGCGGCGCTTATGCCGGAAGGAGGGACGCTTATGGGGATGGCGCTCGCTTCCGGGGGACACCTCACGCACGGTCACAAGGTTTCGCTGACGGGCCGTTTTTGGAAGGCGGTGCAGTACGGCGTGGATCCGAAAACGGAGCTCATCGATTACAAAGCGGTCGCGCGTCTTGCACGTCGGGCGAAGCCCGACGTGCTTGTTTCCGGCTTCACGGCCTATCCGCGCCGCGTCGATTTCAAAAAGTTCGGCGAGATCGCCCGCGCCGTGGGTGCTTACCACGTCGCCGATATCTCGCACATCGCGGGGTTGGTAGCCGCCGGCGTCCACCCGTCGCCTTTCCCGCACGCCGATGTCGTCGTGACGACGACCCATAAGACGCTCCGCGGCCCGAGGGGCGCCGTGATCTTTTCGCGCGCCAAGCTTGCGGACGCCGTTGACCGCGCCGTCTTCCCTGGTCTCCAGGGCGGGCCGCACAACAACGTGACCGCGGGAAAGGCGGTCGCGTTCTTCGAGGTGCTTCAGCCCTCGTTCCGGACATACGCGTGGCAGGTAGTACGGAACGCGAAGGCCCTCGCCTACGAGCTCGAACGTCTCGGCGCGCGTCTTGTCGCGGGCGGGACGGATACCCATCTTCTCTTGCTCGACGCCCGTTCGTTCGGTCTCGATGGCATGACCGCGGAGCGCCGTCTCGAGGAGGCGGGCATCGTGGCGAACCGGAACTCCATCCCCGGCGACGCGTCTCCCTTCAAGCCGTCCGGTCTCCGTCTTGGCACGCCGACGCTCACGACGCGCGGCATGAAAGAAAAAGAAATGCGCATCGTTGCCGGCCTCGTCGTGCGTGCGCTCTCCGGAAGAAGAATGGAGCCGATCGCGCAAGAAGTGCAGGCGCTCGTGAAACGCTTCCCCGTCTTTCGATAAACGATAAGGGGCTCCCGCGGGGGAGCCCCTTGCACTGCTTACTTAAGGAATCTCGAGATACGTTTTCGGGGGATGCGCGAGGTTCTTCGCGCCGTCTTCGGTGACGAGGACGGTGTCCTCGATCCTCACGCCGCCGATCCCGAGGTAATAGAGTCCGGGTTCGATCGTGATGACGTTGCCCGGCTCGAGGATCTGGTCCTTGAGCTTCGAGACCCGAGGCCACTCGTGGATGTCGAGCCCCACGCCATGGCCCGTGCCGTGGATAAAGCCCTGCATCACGCCGTCCTTTGCGCCGGTTGTGTAGCCCTTCGACTCGAAGAACGCCCTGATCCAGGCGTCGATCCCTTCGGCGTCGAGCCCCGGCCGCACCATCTCGAGCGCGCGCTCCTGCGCCTCGTGCACGACGCCGTAGAGCCAGCGCGCCTGCATGTCGGCCTTGCCCTTCACCACCGTGCGCGTCATGTCGGACCAGTACCAGCGCCGCTTGGAGCGCGGGAACATGTCGCAGACGATGAGCGAGTTCGGCGCGATCGGGCCGAAGCCCAGGCAGTGCGGGTCGGCGGCCTGGTCGCCCGAGGCGATGATGGTCGCGTCGCAGGTGCAGTCGCGCGCCACGCACTCGAGCTCGAACGCGCGGCGGAGCATCTCGGAGGTGAGCGTCTCGCCGCCGAGCATGACGCGGTCGCCCTCGATCTTTGCCTCGGCGAGCATCGCGAGGACCTTCTCGAAGCCGGCCTCGCAGGCGCGCTGGGCGTGCTCGATGTCCTCGAGCTCGTCGGGGCGCTTCACCGCGCGTGCCGGGAAGAGCACGCCTTGGGCGAGTTCGACCTCGATGCCTTCGTCCTTGAGCTTCTGGTAGATGCCTGCCGGGAAGTCGGGCGCGACGATGCACGAAGACGCCTCGAGCTTCCGGAGCAGGGCGATGGCGAGCGCGGAGAGGGAAACGGGCGGTTTCGGGACGAGGTCGTCCCAGAGGAGCACCTCGCATTCCCGCGACTCCTTCTTGGCGCGCTCGATCTCGAGCGCGTTTGCGGCCATGAAGCGCGCGCCATCGATCTCGGCGAACACGAAGGGGTCCGGCGCGTAGAAGCGCGTCGCCCAGAGGAGGTCGGAGTTGCGCGAAGAATCGGCCACGATGAGCTTGGCTCTCACGCGTGTCTCCTTGTTGTATCTCTCTAATGAATATGCTGGCCCGAATGTAGCGTGCGGAAGGAATAGAGTCAATGACTGGTTGCGCGTCGTGAACGTTTCGTCTATAACAATGGCAGTCCTTGCGCGGAGCAAACAATTTCTGATATGGAGGAGACGATGGACGTCCTGGCGCTTCTTTCCTATGGCTGGTTCGAGCGTGCGTGCGTTCATTGTGGCGTGCCCACGAAGGAACGGGTGCGGCACATGACGATGGAGATCGTCGGCTTCCACGAGAATCACGTCTGGTATGGCGAGAAGCGCCCGCTGCACTTCGCGTGCAACACGGCAAAAACAGGGCCGGATAACGGGGCGCTCCGTCCCGTGCAGATTCATAACGGTAAAGCGTTTTTCTTCCCGTTTCCGCTGTTTGGGCGGCATTGGCGCCCGGTAAGGAGGACAGACGCATGACGCTCGAGCGGCAGCCGGCGCAGAAGCACGAGGTGCTCCTCGAGCGCCTTGGCACGTTTCCATGGGGCGAGTGGCAGGCGCAGAGCGACGAGCAGGCGGGCGCGAAGCTTCACGACCTCGTCCATCGGCGGCGCCTTGCGATCGAGTTCTTCGATCTCGTGAGCGACGACGGTGAAACGGTCGCCGCGCTCGACAAGGAAGGAACCATTCGCTCCTTCGAGGCGATACGTGGCGGTCCGATGTACCTCGAGATCATCGGTTCCGAGGAGCCAACGCACATTTCGTTCTTTCTTCGCTACTACCCGTTGCGCATCGCGCAACTGTGATTCCCGGAGCCCCGCAAGGGCTCCGTTGCTTTTCTTAAGAAGTTCGAGCGGTTACGATGGTTATATGCTGATCAACGGGAAAAAGATCGCGCAAGAGCTTTGTACGATGCTCCGGACCCTGCCTACGCCGGAACGCTCCGTCGCGGCCGTTCTCGTGGGGGAAGATCCCTCATCCAAGACGTTTGTGCGGCAAAAGAAACTGGTCGCCGACTCGCTCGGCATCCATTTTTTTATGCATGAACTTCCGCCCGAGTCGGGTACGGACGAGAGCGTAGCGGCTGTTCGGGAGCTCGCGGTGGACGAGAAGGTGGGCGGCATCATCGTGCAGCTTCCGCTTCCCCAGCATGTAGATCGCAGCGCGGTCCTTGCCGCGATCCCTCCGGAGAAAGACGTGGATTGCCTCACGCCCCGCAATTTTTTGGCGTTCGAGCGCGGGGGCGCGCTTATGCCGCCCGCGGCGGGCGCGCTCGAGGCGATCGTAGAAGTGCTCGATATTCATCTGTCGTCCGTGCGCGCTGCGGTCGTGGGCAGGGGTCTTTTGGTGGGAATGCCCGCGGTCATCTTTCTTAAGCGGCGCGCAAAGTCGGTCGAGCTCCTGGGGAGGGCGGATGATTTGAAGAAGCGGCTCCTCACGGCCGACCTCATCGTAAGCGGCACCGGAGAAATGAACCTTATCCGCGTCGACTATGTGCGCGCAGGAGCGGTCGTCGTTGATTTCGGCTATCCGCACGACGCCGACTTCGAGGCGATCGATAAAAAAGGCGGCAGCGTCACGCCGACACCGGGCGGCACGGGGCCGATCGTGGTGGCGAAGTTATTTGAGAACTTCTATCGGCTTCAGGGTCTTTTTCCGCCCGGGAAGAAATAGGAGAATGATGATCGCCGCCGTGAGCGACGCGGAGAGGATGCAGTAGGGGCACCAGGCGCGGATAACGAATGCCTGCAGATAGATAAAATAGAGGTGCGCCAGCGCTCCGAGCGCGGCGATGGTTTTGGCCGCAAGCAACAACGCGCCGTCACGCGCGCGATAGAGCCCGACGCCGAGCGCGATGAGAACTAAGTAATAAAGCACGCCCCAGAGGGCGTTCGGCGTTCCGCCGATGATGGTTGCATAGGGGCTCGAGAGCACCGTTTCGCAGCCGACGAGGGGGCCGCACACGGGCGAAACGTTCCGGTAGTGCGAAACGGTGAGGTAGAGCGAATCGAGGAAACCGACCCCGGCGAGGACAGCAAGCGCGAGAAAGCGCATGGCGCGGATTTACTTCGCGACCCCCTTAACCTTCTGCTTCATTTCCTGAAGCAGCTTTTTGTCCTCTTTAAGCTTCTCCTTGACCGCGTCGAAGCCGACGCCCAGCCGTTCTCCCTCCATGGAGTAACTTGCGCCTGATTTGGTGACCACGCCGTGCGCGAGCGCGGCCGAGAGTACGTCGCCCTCGTAGGAGATGCCTTCGCCGAAGAGAATGTCGAACTCCGCCGCCTTAAAAGGCGCGGCTATCTTGTTCTTCACCACTTTCGCCCTCACGCGGTTGCCGACGATGTTCTCTCCTTTTTTGACCTGCGCGATGCGGCGGACGTCGATGCGGACGGAGGAGTAGAACTTGAGCGCGCGCCCTCCCGGCGTCGTTTCGGGGTTGCCGAACATGATGCCGATCTTCTCGCGGAGCTGGTTGATGAAAACAACGAGCGTGTTTGATTTTGCGGAAATGGCCGTGAGCTTGCGGAGGGCTTGCGACATCATGCGCGCCTGAAGCCCCATGTGGATGGCGCCCATTTCGCCTTCGATCTCCGCTTTCGGTGTAAGCGCCGCGACGGAATCCACCACGATGACGTCGATGATGCCGGAGCGCACCAAGCTCTCGAGGATATTGAGCGCCTCCTCGCCGTTATCCGGCTGGGAGATGAGGAGTTCGTTCACCTTCACGCCGAGCTTTTTGGCGTATTCAGGGTCCATGGCGTGCTCGGCGTCGATAAAAGCCGCTTTGCCGCCTTTCTTCTGCGCCTGCGCGACGACGTTCAGGGCGAGCGTTGTCTTGCCGCTCGATTCGGGGCCGAAGATCTCGACGATCCTGCCTTGGGGAAGGCCGCCGACGCCCAGCGCGAGGTCGAGCGAAAAGGAGCCGGTGGGAATGACCGCCACGTCCACCCGGGGCGCTTCGCCGAGCTTCATGATCGCGCCCTCGCCGAATTTCTCCTGAAGCGAGGCAAGGAGCGAATCAAGTTCTTCTGTGCCGGATTTTTTTACTTCTTTTTCTTTTGCCATGCCAGGGAATTGTAACGAGTAAACAGTACCTAGTAAACAGCTCGCTCTGGTGTGCGGCTACGGCGAAGCAGGCTGGTAGATGACGCGGCGCACGACCGTGCGTTCGCGGCCCAGGGAGCGCCGCGCAACGAAGGTAAAGACGTTCAATGGGCCGGGGTCCAACGAGACCTCCTTTTCGAACCGCCCCTCGGGGTCCGCGGGAACTTCTTCGCCGTTCAGCGTCAGCTTATCGCCCGGGGAGACCACCCCGCGGATCACGAGCAACCCTTCCGTAACCGTCGTTTCGCTCAAGGAGGGGTTTTCGATCACCAGCGTCGGCGTGCCGATCACGTCGTCAATGCGCACGCCGAGATAGACGAGGAGCGCGGCTGCGAGGAGCGTCCCGATCAGCCAGTTGCGGTTCATTTTTTTGAACGCGAAACGGTTCACGGGCATCTGGTCCGCTGCGCCCGAACTCTTCGGCGTCCGCTCCTCTTTGTAGGCCCGCCACAGCTCTTCGCCGTCAACGTGAATGAAGGGGCCGATCTTTTTGAGATACCCATGCACGTAGGGCGCGGCCGGGAGGCGCGCATAGTCGCCCTGGAGGAGCGCTTCGATGTAGCGTTCGGGCACGCCGCTTACTTCCGCCAGCCGGCTCACGCTCATGCCTTTCACGTCCGCGTATTCCTTGAACAGTTCGTGAAATTGTTTCTGTTCCATATGCGCTGCTTCTACGATGGCTCCTCGTTGTTGCCGACAAAGACCTCGCGCGGCTTGGCGCCGTCGCCGGGGCCCACGATACCGCGCTCCTCCATGATATCCAAAAGGCGCGCGGCCCGCGCGTAACCCAGCTTGAGCCGCCGCTGAAGGAGAGAGGCGCTTGCTTTTTGAGCCTCCCGGACGACGCGCACCGCCTCCTCGTACATGTCATCTTCGTCGTCTTCACCCGGGGAGAAGTTCTCAAAAAGATTCGTTCCCGCGGCGGCGCCTGGGCTCCCGGGGGCGCCGTTCCCGAATGATATCTCCTCATCCGACGAGATGTCCTTATTGTGTTCGCGAATGAAATCGGCCACCGTATGGATCTCCTCTTCGCTGATGTAGGCGCCCTGGATGCGCTTCGGCTTCGAGAACTCGGAAGAAACGAAGAGCATGTCGCCGCCGCCCAGGAGCTTCTCCGCGCCGCCGGTATCCAGAATGGTGCGGGAGTCCACCTGGCTCGCCACCTGAAGCGCGACGCGGGCGGTGATATTCGCCTTAATGAGGCCGGTGATGACCTCGACCGAGGGGCGTTGGGTCGACATGACAAGGTGAATGCCGGTCGCGCGCGCCATCTGGGCAAGACGCACGACCGCGCCTTCGACATCCCGTCCGTACGCGGCCATCAGGTCGGCAAGCTCGTCGATGACGATCACGATATACGGGAGCGGCTCTTTTTTCATGCCGTGGTTGTAACTTTTGATGTCGCGCGCGCCCGCGTGCTGGAGGAGCTCGTAGCGCCGCTCCATCTCGCTGATCGCCCAACGAAAGACGCTTAATGCCTTTTTGCCTTCGGTGACGACGGGCGCAATGAGGTGGGGGATGTCGCGGTAGATAGAGAGCTCAACGCGCTTCGGATCGATCATCGCGAGCCGCAGAGTTTCGGGCGAGTTCTTGTACAGGAGGGAAACAATAAGGGAGTGGATCGCCACCGATTTTCCGCTGCCGGTCGCTCCCGCGATCAACATATGCGGCATCTTGGTGATGTCGGCGAAGATCGGTTCGCCCGAAACGTCGCGGCCGAGCACGAAGGTGAGCGTTGAGGCGGCGGAGTGGAACTCGGAATAGGCCATCAAACTTCCGAGCCGCACGACCGCCGCGGATTTATTTGGCACTTCGATGCCGACGAGCGACTTGCCGGGGATCGGCGCCTCGATGCGGATGGGATGCGCGGCCAAGGCGAGCGAGAGATCCTGGTTCAGGGCCGTGATGCGGGAGAGTTTCACGCCCTCGGCGGGTTTCAGGGTGTAGCGGGTCACCTTGGGGCCGATGTTGATCTCGCCCATCTCGACGGGAATGCCGAAGCTCTCGAGCGTGCGCTTGATGATGTTCGCGTTCGCGCGGAGGTCGCCCGGGGTCGGCTTCTCGACCGATGATTTAAGGAGCGAAAGCGGCGGCGCGACGTAGTTCTTGAACTTTTGGGAGATGGACTGCGCGCGCGCTGTCGCGTGCGCGCTCCGCGGCGTCTTTGACGCCTCTTCCGATTTCTCTTCCTCTTTCCCTCCGTCCGCCTTCGGCGGATTCGGAGCTTCCGCCAGGACCGGCGGCGCCTCCGGCAGCGTCACCGCGATCTCCATTTCCTCTTGTTCTGTACTCTCCTCGTCTTCTTGGCGCGGCCAGCGGAACCTGAGAGGGGCGTTCAGCATAACGATCGCCGAGGCGACGAGGAGGGTACCGAGGATCACGATCGAGGCCGTGTAGCCGAAGAGCGTCTCGATCGAGCCGATCGCGCTTCCGGTCCAGCCGGCGCGTTCTGGCCCGATGACGTCGATGAGGCCGAGTCCCGCCGCTACGAAGAACGCGGCGCCCAAAAGAGTTACTCCATAGAACCGCCGTTCTTCCGAGAACAGGAAGACTCCTGCGAGCGCAAGCGAGGTAAGCGGCAGGAGGTAATAGCCGATGCCGAACAGGCGGTCGAAGATGAGATACAAAAGGGAACCGGCCGGTCCCGCGTTCCCGAAACTTGCGAGCACGAAGATCACGGCGAGGCCGAGGAACGCGATCGCAAGCACGCTCTTTTTGATGTCAGGATGGAGGCCCTCCTTCGCCGCGGCTTCGGAGGGCAGGCGCGACTTTGAGAGTTCTTTTTTTTTCTTGGAGCGGTTCTTTTTCGCCATGGCGGAAGCTTCCGGGAAGTCCTCTCTATTGTACAAAAATGGCGGCGAATAGGAACGCCGAGGAGCGAGGATGGGAAGCGAGGCCGGAGGACTCGCTTCCTCCGAGCCCGAGAGCGAAAAACGAAGTGAACGCCGCCGACCAATGGGCCGGCGGCGGAGAATTACTGACTGGAGCAGGAGGCGGCGGTCGCCTTCCTGGCGCGCTCCTCGAAGACGTCGAGCGTCTGCGAGGCGATCCGTTCCACCATCGTCTTCTCGTCGAGATGCGTGGTGTCGACGAGGAAGATGTGGGGGTTCGCCGGAGAGAGCTGGCGGTAGGCCTCCTTGTAGCGCTCGACAAGCGTCGCGATGGTCTTGGGGTTCGAGGTCTCGCCCGTCTTCTGCGAGAGGGCGATGCGGAGCTCGCGCTCCATCGCGACCTCGGGGTCGCAGACGAAGAAATAGGCGATGTCGATCATCGAGGTCCAGAACGGCGAGACGAAGAACGCTTGGATCATCGCCCGCTCCTCGGGGGAGAGCTTGCCCTTCTCCGCCCAGTACATCATCCAGGAGTAGGCGTCGAAGATGCAGCGGTCGAAGACCATGACGTCGATAATGTGAACATGCGCACGAAAAAGAAAGACTTGGTTCAGACAGCAAAACCCGTGGCAAATAACGGATCTCAAACAAAAACAATTGAGGAGTACTCCAAGGAAGAACTTGTCGAGCTCGATCACGGTGGTCGTCTTGCCGGCCGAGGGCGAGCCCGTGAGCTCCACCATGAAGGGCCGGGGCATGTAGGAGAGGTCGTAGCGCTTGTCCGACTTCAGGAAGCGGAGAATGCGCCGCGCCTGCTGTTCGAAGCGGTTTTCCATGCTCATCGTCCGATCCTCCTTAAGGAAGATTAAAGAATAAAAAAGCTAACCCGATTGTAGGCGAGCGCACAGGGCCGGACAAATGAGAGTTATGCACATCTTGACCCCGCGTGCGGCATGTTGCGCGCGGGGCGCGCTTTTATTGCGCATTCGACATGGCTCCGATAGAGTGAACATGATGGCGAAGTATCCTCTCTTGGGGCTCGATCTGGACGGCGTGATCCTCGATCATACCGAAATGAAGCGCGCGCTCGCGCGAAAGTACGGCCTTTCCGTTTCGCGGCGCGAAACAAGCTCGGATGTCTTCAACGATCTCATCGCGGACGAGGCGAAAGGGCCGATCCAGTACGCGCTCTACGATCATCCCCGGCGTGCGCTCCAGGCGCCGCTCTTCCCGGGAGCGCGTCGCGGTCTTCTTGAGCTCAAGCGGCGCCGCCAGCCCTTCGTGCTCATTTCGCGGAGAAAAAACGGGCGGATGGCGCGGAAGGTCCTTGTGGCGAAGGGTCTCTGGGGACCGTTCCTCGACGCGCGGAACACGTTCTTCGTGGAACGCAAGAAAGACAAGGACATCATGGCGAAGAAACTCGGCGTCCGGCTCTACATCGACGATCAGCCGAGCGTGCTCGCCGAACTCGCGAGCGTCCGCCGCCGCTTTCTCATGGACCCGTACGATGCGTATTCCGATGACGCGAGTTACCGGCGCGTCGCCTCCTGGCGCGAGTTTCTCAATGCACTGCGATAATGCATAAAAAACTCATTATCTTCGATCTGGACGGTACGCTTACGGAGAGCAAGTCGGACATGGATGCGGAAATGTCCCGGCTTCTCTGCGCCTTGCTTGCCAAAAAGCCGGTTGCGGTGATCGGCGGCGGCAAGTACGAACTGTTCCAGGGGCAGCTCCTGAAGAAACTGCGCTGTCCAGGAAGTCGCTTGAGGCGCCTGTACCTGTTCCCCACGACCTCGACCGCGTTCTACCGCTACGGAACGAGAGGATGGCGCAGGGTGTACGTTCATGCCTTAACCAAGGGCCAGCGCCGGAGGATCTCCCGGGCTTTTCAAAAAGTTCTGCGGGAGCTCGAGTACGTTCCTCCCGTCAAGCTCTACGGGAACGTCATTGAGGATCGCGGAACGCAGGTTACGTTCTCCGCGTTGGGGCAGGACATAGTCAGGGTTCTGGGCGAAAAGGGCGTGCGTCTCAAAAAGGAATGGAAGAGAAAAAACACCGCTCTCAAAATGAAGATCGCGCGGCGCGTGCAACGCGAACTTCCCGACTTGGAAGTGAGAGCCGCCGGCTATACCTCCATTGACGTTACGCAGAAGGGGATCGACAAGGCGTACGGGATACGGCAGATACGCACGCACCTGAACGTGCCCGTGCGAGACATGCTTTTTGTCGGCGACGCGCTCGAGCCCGGGGGCAACGACTATGCCGCTCGCCGCACCGGCGTCCGGTGCGTTCCGGTTTCCGGACCGAGAGCGACAAAAAAACTTATCCGTTCCCTGCTGCGGGATTAACCGCGGATCTGGATCATTCGTTTGCAAAATTTCCTCTTCGGCGCTACCCTATGCGCAACATTATGGCCTCTCAGGAAGAAAAGTTCATGACCGGCCTCGGCCTCTCCGTTCCGCGCGCCATGCTGGTCCCGGAGATCATGCGCTACATGCACGAGGACGCGAAACGCCGTTACAACGTCATTATCGGCAGCGATTCGGAGCTTTTAGCGGACAAGAGCGCCGACTTTGTGACCGCCATCGTGGTCCATCGCGTGGGCGGGGGCGGCCGCTACTTCTGGCGGCGCCTCGAACTGGAGAATTTCCATACGCTCCGGGACCGCATCATCCGGGAAGTTCTCCTGTCTATTGAAGTGGCAAAAGAGTTTCTTATCGAGCTTCGCGCGGCGGACCAGGCGGCGGAGGCGCGCGGCGAGGCGCCGCTTGACTGGGATTTCGAGATCCACGCAGACGTCGGCGAGGTCGGCGAAACGAAGGTGATGATCCAGGAGGTGGTAGGCATGATCCGCGCCAACAATTTCGAGGCGAAGACGAAGCCGTGGAGCTATGCCGCTTCCAAGGTTGCTGATCGCCATGTCTAAGGACACACTCGTCATCGACATCGAGACCAAGAACTTCTTCACCGACGTGGGGAGGGATAATTTCGACGCTATCGATATCTCGGTGGTGGGCGTCTATTCGTATCTTCGGGACGAAGAGCGCTGTTTCGGCGAGCATGAGCTCGGGGAGCTTGCCGCATGGATCGAGGGCACCGGCCGCATCGTCGGCTTCAGCATCAACCGCTACGACATTCCCATCCTGAACCGCTACGTGCCGACGAACCTCTGGAGCATCGAGCGCTTCGACATTTTGGACGAGATCGAGCGCGTGATGGGGGAGCGCATCAGCTTGAACCGCCTTGCAAAGACCAATCTCGGCGTCGGCAAGAACGGGCACGGCTCGCAGGCGATCTCCCTCTACCAGGAGGGCAAGATCGAGGAACTCAAGGCCTACTGCCTCCAGGACGTGAAAGTGACGAAAGGGCTCTACGATCTCCTCTGCGCGCAGAAGTACTTGCTCGTTCCGAACCGCGCCTCCGGCGAACTCCTGCGCTGGGAGTGTTCCCCGTTCCAAAAACTCTTGGTCTAACGGGGCTATAATTTATACATGAAGCGCGCTCTGCCCGAGAACAAAGGGAGGATCTATTTGGATTACGCGGCAACGACGCCGGTCGACCACGCGGTCGCACGCGCGATGCGGCCGTATTTCGGCACCCGGTTCGGGAACGCCGGCTCGGTGCATTCGTTCGGGCAGGAAGCGATCGCGGCGCTCGACGCGGCCCGCGAGCGGATCGCCACGGCGCTCGGTGCCGATTTTCGCGAGGTCATCTTCACCGGCTCGGCGACGGAGGCGAACAACGTGGTGCTGCGGGGCGTCGTGAAGCGGTTCCGCGAGCTTTTTCCGGAGCGCACGCCGGAACTTGTCGTTTCCTCGATCGAGCACGAATCGGTGCTCGAAACCTGCCGCGATCTCGAGCGGGACGGCGTCGCGGTGCGCTCCGTGCCCGTCACGCGAGAGGGCGTGCTCGACATGCGGGCGCTCAAGGCCGCGCTCGGTCCCGGGACGGTTCTGGTTTCCGTGATGCATGCGAATAACGAGATCGGCACGGTCCAGCCGGTTCGGGAGATCGCGGACCTGGTGCGGACCGCGCGCGGCGTGAGCGCATTCCCGCTCTTCCATACCGACGCGGTGCAGGCGTTCCAATATCTGCCGTGCGATCCGCAGGCGACCGGCGCGGACCTCATCACTATTTCCGCGCACAAACTCTACGGCCCTAAAGGCATCGGTGTCCTCTACGCCCGCCGCGAACTTGGAGCGAAAAGGGGCACGGGGACGCTCACTATCACGAGCGAGAGCGCGCTCCAGCCGATAATAACGGGCGGCGGGCAGGAGTTCGGCCTCCGGTCCGGCACCGAGAATGTGCCGCTCATTGTCGGCGCCGCGGAAGCGATAATACGAGCGGCGGCGCTCCGCGCGAGAGAGGCGCGCCGCGTCGGAGAGCTGCGCGACGTTTTTTGGAAGAAGATCAGGGCGGCGTGGCCTGGAGCGCAGTTGAACGGCAGCATCGCGAACCGGCTCCCGAACAACCTCAATGTCTGGTTCCCCGGCCGCCGCGCCGAGGAACTTCTTATCCATCTCGACCGGCGGGGGATCGCGGTCTCCTCGGGCGCGGCCTGTTCTGCCCGCTCGCTCACGCCCTCCTACGTCATCCAGGCGCTTGGATTTTCGCGGGAACGGGCGCGGGAAAGCGTTAGGTTTACACTCGGGCGGCAGACGACTACAATGGAGCTCGACAAAACGGCACGGGTCCTCGACGAGATCAAAAAAAAGAAACACTAACGCCATGCAGAGAAAAGAATTGGTTTTTCTGGTCGCAGTGAGCGTTGTCGCCGCGATAGCCGCGAGCTTTTTCTTTTCCGCGAGCGGCACCCAAGCAAGTTTGTTCGAGAATTTCTTACAACGGCTCTGGCCCGGGTTGCCGACTCTGTCGGCGCCAGCGGCCCCCGGTGCCGCGGCGGAACCGTACCGTCCGACGGCGGATTACGAGGAACGGGTAGTGAAGGCGGTCGAGAGCGCCTCGCCGGCGGTCGTCTCGATCGTCATCTCGAAGAACGTCCCCATTATCGAGCAGTGTCCCTTCGACCCCTTTGGGGACCTGCCTCCGGAGTTTCGCGAGTTCTTCGGCGGCGGCCGCTCATTTTCGAGACCATGCGAGAAGGGGACGCGGCTCCAAGAGGTCGGCGGCGGCAGCGGCTTCATCGTTTCCGCGGACGGGCTCATCGTGACGAACAAACACGTAGTGCTCGACCCGAAGGCGGAATACACCGTCTTTACGAACGACGGCAAGAAGTATTCGGCGAATGTCCTTGCGCGCGATCCGGTGCAGGACATTGCGCTCATCAAGATCGACGGCGCGAACCTGCCCACCGTTTCCTTGGGCGATTCCGATTCCTTGCGGCTTGGCCAGACGGCGATCGCGATCGGCAATGCCCTGGGAGAGTTCCGCAATACGGTCTCGGTAGGCGTGGTCTCCGGCCTTGCGCGTACCATCACGGCGGGGGACGGCGCCTCGTTTTCCGAGACGATCCGCGGCGTGCTCCAGACGGACGCGGCGATCAATCCCGGGAACTCCGGCGGTCCGCTCCTTAACCTGCGCGGTGAGGTGGTCGGCATCTCCACGGCGGTCGTCTCCGGCGCGCAGAACATCGGGTTCGCGATCCCCGTGAATCAGGCGAAGCGCGCCATCGAATCGGTGAAGCGCACCGGCAAGATCACGGTGCCGTATCTTGGCGTGCGCTACCGTCTTATCACGGAAGAACTTGCGGAAGAAGAAAAACTTCCCGTGAAGAGGGGCGCGCTCTTGCGCGGCGGCGAAGACGGTCCGGCGGTCGTGAAGGATTCTCCGGCCGCGAAGGCGGGGCTTCAGGCGGAAGACATCGTTCTTACGATGAACGATCAAGACGTTGATCGCGACCACGATCTTGCCCTGTTTGTTCAGCGCTACAACGTCGGGGACACGATAACGCTCAAGGTGATGCGCGCCGGGGAGACGATCACGCTTCGAGCGACGCTCGAAGAGCGGAACGATCTTTAGATACCAGTCATCATCCAACGCGGCTTGAAAAACTGAGTTCTTTTGATATAATATAAAAAGAATTCATATGCGATCCTTCAATCGTTTTACGGTCAAAGCGCAGGAGGCGCTCCAGAACGCGCAGGACATGGCGGCGCGCGAGAACCACGGCGAACTCAAGGCGCTTCATCTTTTGGCCGCCCTCCTCGGCGACTCTCAGTCGCTGGTCCAGCCGCTCCTTCTCCGCTCCGGCGTGAATCTTGACGAACTGGACCGCGCCGTCGAAGAAGAGCTCAAAAAGATCCCTAAGATATTTTCAAGCAACACCCAGGTCGGCCAGCTGTATCTTGCCCAAGAGATGCTTGCGGCGCTCGATAAGGCAGGTAAGATCGCGGCCCAGCAGAAGGACGAGTTCATCTCGTGCGAACACTTATTGCTTGGTCTTCTCGAGGCGCCGGGCACGGTACAGACGCTTCTCGAGCGCTTCGGCTTCCGCCGCGAGGCGGCGCTTCGCGTCCTCGCACAACTGCGCGGCTCGACTCGCGTGACCGACGAAACACCGGAGAGTAAGTTTCAGGTGCTCGAAAAGTACGCTATCAATCTCACGAAGATGGCCCGCGAGGGGAAGTTGGACCCGGTGATCGGCCGCGATGAAGAGCTGCGCCGCCTGATCCAGGTGCTCTCGCGCCGCACCAAGAACAATCCGGTCCTGATCGGCGAGCCGGGCGTGGGGAAGACCGCCATCGTGGAGGGGCTGGCCCAGCGCATCATACACGGCGATGTGCCGGAGTCCCTCAAGGACAAAGAGATCGTCATGCTCGACCTCGGGTCGCTCATCGCGGGCACCAAGTTCCGCGGCGAGTTCGAGGACCGCTTCAAGGCGTTCGTGAAGGAGATCCAGAACGCGGCCGGCCGTCTCATTCTCTTCATCGACGAGATCCACATTATCGTGGGCGCCGGCGCCGCGGAGGGCGCGGTGGACGCCTCGAATCTCTTGAAGCCGCCCTTGGCGCGCGGCGAACTCCACGCCATCGGCGCGACGACCATCCGCGAGTACCAGCGCCACATCGAGAAGGACCCGGCACTCGAGCGCCGCTTCCAGCCGGTCATGGTGGACGAGCCCTCGGTCGAGGATTCGGTCACGATGCTCCGCGGCCTCAAAGAGAAGTACGAGATCCACCACGGCATCCGCATTTCGGACGAAGCGATCACCGCGGCCGTCCAGCTTTCCGCGCGCTACATCACCGACCGCTTTTTGCCGGATAAGGCGATCGACCTCGTGGACGAGGCCGCGGCCATCCGCCGGCTCGAAACCGACAGCGTGCCCAAGGAGATCGAACGGCTCCGCCGCGAGATCACGAACCGCGAAGTGGAAAAGCAGGCGCTCTTGAAGGAGCGCACCAAGGCCGCGGAAGCGCGCCTCAAGGAGATCGAGAAGGAGTTGAAGACGCAGAAGGAGCGGAACGACGAGCTCTCCGGCAAGTGGCGCGGCGAGAAGATGACCTTCGAGACGCTCCATAATCTCCAGAGCCGCATCGAGTCGCTCCGCCGCGAAGCCGAGACAGCCGAACGGGCGGCGGATCTCGAGCGCGTAGCGCAGATCCTCTACGGTGAACTGCCGGCAGCCGAGCGCGAGCATAAGGCCTTCGAGAAAAAGTATTTCACCACAACGGGCACGAAATCAGGCCGGGACGCGTTCTTGAAGGAGTTGGTGGACGAAGAGGATATCGCGGCGGTCGTGTCGCAGTGGACCGGTATTCCGGTCTCGAAGATGCTGGAGTCCGAGACCGAGAAGCTGGTGCATATCGAAGACGAGCTTCGGAAACGCGTGATCGGCCAGAAAGAGGGGCTCGAAGCGGTCGCGAACGCGCTCCGCCGCGCGCGCGCGGGACTTTCGGACGAACACCGGCCGCTCGCATCCTTTATGTTCCTGGGGCCCACCGGCGTGGGTAAGACCGAGCTCGCGAAAACGCTCGCCGAGTTCATGTTCAACGACGAGAAGGCCTTGATCCGCATCGACATGTCCGAATACATGGAACGGCACGCCGTTGCGCGTCTCATCGGTTCGCCGCCCGGCTATGTGGGGCACGAGGAGGGCGGCCAGCTCACCGAGACCATCCGCCACCGGCCCTACAGCCTCATCCTGTTCGATGAGATCGAGAAAGCGCACCCCGAGGTTTTTAACCTCTTGCTTCAAGTGCTCGATGACGGCCGGCTCACCGACGGCAAGGGTAAAACGGTGAACTTCAAGAACTCGATCATCATCATGACCTCGAACGTGGGAAGCGAGATCTCCCGCGAGTATTCGAACCTCGGTTTCGCGGGCACGAACGAAGGGGCGCGCGTGGAGGAGCAGGCGGTTGAAGACTATAAAGAGAAGATCGGCGAAGCGCTCCGCGACACCTTCCGGCCGGAGTTCCTGAACCGCATCGACGAGACCATCGTCTTCAACCCGCTCACGCCGAAGGACATTGAGGCGATCGTCGATATTCAGCTCGAGGAGCTCAAGGAGCGTCTCACCGACAAGAACATCAAGCTCGCGGTGGAGCCCGCGGCCAGAAAGTATCTCGCCGAGCATGGCTTCAGTCCCGAGTTCGGTGCTCGGCCCATAAAACGGCTCATCCAGAAGGTCATTCTGGATAAGCTTGCCGATCGCATCATTCGCGGCGAATTCAAGCATGGGGGAAAGGTTAAGGTTAATTTTAAGGAAGGCGCACTGGTCTTTAGCGCTTAAGGGCCTTGCCTTCGGCTTGGGCTGGCTCTGGCTGCCCGGCTGGCTCTTCGCATTGCTCGCGCTTTTCTTGTATTTCAAGCCGCTCTTCCAGCCGGGAAAACTGCTGCGTTCCTTTTTTGTGCTTCTCGGCCTCTCGCTAGGCTTTTCGGCTCTCGCGCCGGCGCTCCTGCCGCTCTTCTCCGGCATCGGCGAACTCCTCGCCGCTTTCCTCGCGGCGCTCTTCTTTCTTCTTATGGGTATCAAGGACCTGGCGTTCGTCCATCGCTCCGGTCGCTATCTCCTTCTCTACGCGGGGCTTTTTCTGGGCGTTTTCATGCTTTCCTTCTGGTACGCCGCTCCGCGCGACGCCCTGCGGCTGCTCCTTGTCGCCGCGCTCTTTCTTGCGGCATCGACCCTCCTCTTCCGGGAGTTTTTGGGCGTGATGCGTGACAACCTCTTTCTCGGAGTCCCCGGCACGGAGGAGGCGGCTTCCGTGTGGGATGAATGGAAGCGGCGCCGCGTGCTCGTCTGGGCGCTTGCGTTCCTTGTCTTCCAGCTCTTCTGGGCGGTCAATCTCCTGCCGATCGGCTTTCTCATGCAGGCAGCACTGCTTCTGCTCCTCGTGGTTCTGGGAAGCGATGCGCTCCGCGCGCACATGCAAGGCGCGCTCACGCCCTTCTACGTGCTCCGCGCGACCACCGTGCTCATTTTCGCCGCGCTCGGCATCTTCGCGGCATCGAACTGGGAGCTGTAGGACCTCGCTAGAACGTAAGGCCCCTCAAATATTTTTTTATCTCCTCCCGGTACTCCGGATGGTTCAGGCCGAGGTAGATCTGCGCTTTGGCGAGGCCAAGCTTCGTGCCGCAGTCGAACCGCAACCCGGGAAAAAGCCAGCCGTATATCGCGCCGCCCTCCTTGATGTAGAGCTTCAGGGCGTCCGTGATGCCTATCTCGACGCCTGCTTTCGGGGGATAGAGCGTCTTAATAAGCTCGAAGACGCGCGGCGTGATGATGTAGCGCCCGATGGCCGTGAGGTTCGAGGGCGCTTTGGCGGGTGTCGGTTTTTCCACTATGTCCGAGATCTCATACAGACCGGGGTGTTTCTTTGAAAGGGCGGCCTTCACGACGCCGTACTTCGAAACGTCCTTCATCGGCACGCGCTCGAGGAGCAGGATCGGCTCCTGCACTTTGTTGAAAAAAGATATGAGCGCCTTGAGCGGGGGAGTGGTGTGGATCAACAGGTCGTCCGAGAAGGCGATGGCCACCGGCTCGCGCTCCAGGAACTTCTGCGCCTGGTAGATGGCGTCTGCGTTCCCGATGGGGTTTTCCTGCTCCGTGAATAAGTAAGAAAGCGGCAGGTCGGCGTGGGGAAGGTACTCCTCCACCATCCGGCGGTTCTTGCCGGTGATGAAGATCGCCTCGCGGATGCCGGCTTCTCCGGCCTCCTCGAGGGTGTAGTGCACCATCGGCC
>Ga0075907_102_pt1 | contig 36832 bp, 38 predicted proteins | sample RifGroA1_FD_68326 | JGI IMG/M metagenome (GOLD analysis project Ga0075907, IMG submission 68326) | Parcubacteria bacterium GW2011_GWA1_60_11 | reverse complement strand
GTCGGTGCGCGACATGCCGGAACAACCGATTATGTTATGCGTTCGTAAAGCTATCTCCTGGATCGCGCGAATGGTCCCCGCCGGAAGGCGGGGGGGCGTAATCTCTTCGGAGGCGCCCGCCGTGTATTTGGAATGATAGTCGAAGAATGGCCGCTCTTTGGGAACTATCTCGGTCGGCGGAAGCGCGCGCACGCCTTCCGGCGCGGTTTCGTCCTCAAGGACGCTGCACGTCACCTCCCTGCCTTTTATGTAGCGCTGCGTCATCGCCTCGCGCGAATAATGGAGCGCCTCGGCGATCCCTAGGGTGAGCTGGTCCGCGTCATGTGCGACCGTAATGCCGACGCTTGAGCCGCGGTCGGCCGGTTTCACGACGAGCGGCAAGCCAAGTTTCTGCATCGCATCCGCCGCCACCCGCTCCGGCGCGGAACCGAACTCGTATCTCCCCACCGTCACAAAATCCGGAATAGTAAGCCCATGGGAAAGCTCCGCGTCGCTGTACTGATGGGCGGCCCTTCATCCGAACACGACGTCTCGCTCGAGACAGGCGCGATGGTGCTTCGTTCACTCGACGTGGATAAGTACGAGGCGTTTCCGATCGTCGTGGCCAAGGGGCGCGATGCAACACTAGAGCTTCAGAAAGACGCGATCGACGTGGCGTTCATCGCCATGCATGGAGAATACGGCGAAGACGGCACGGCGCAGGCCTTGCTTGAAGCGCTCGGCGTGCCGTACACCGGCTCGGGGGTGCTTGCGAGCGCGCTCGGCATGCATAAGCCGCTTTCTTCGCGGCTCCTCGCCGATTGCGGCCTTGCGGTTCCGGATTTTGTGACGGTAAGAGAGCGCGAATTCAGGGATGCGCCGGAAGCGGTGATGACGGAGGCGGTGCGGAAGCTCGGCCTGCCGCTCGTCGTGAAGCCGTCCGACCGCGGCTCAAGCGTTGGCGTTTCGATCGTGCGCGACCAGAACGGGCTCATAAAGGGTATCGCGGAGGCGCTCCGTCATTCGCGTGAGGCAATGGTGCAACGCTACGTGCCGGGCAGGGAGGTGACGTGCAGCGTCCTTGAGGACGAAACCGTGCCGGAAGGCGTATGCGCGCTTCCGCCGACCGAGATAGTTCCCAAAGAGCGGCCATTCTTCGACTATCATTCCAAATACACGGCGGGCGCCTCGGAAGAGATCACGCCCCCCCACGCCCCCCCGCCTTCCGGCGGGGACCATTCGCGCGATCCAGGAGATAGCTTTACGAACGCATAACATAATCGGTTGTTCCGGCATGTCGCGCACCGACACAATTCTCGGCGAGGACGGGACGATCTACGTGCTCGAGATAAACACCATTCCGGGGATGACGCCGACGAGCTTGCTGCCGCAGGCGGCCAAAGCCGCGGGCATTTCATTTCCGGAGCTTTTGGATAGAATAATTTCCGCGGCACTCCGCCGTGCTGGGAATATAAGCCAAACCAAATCATGAACGAAGAAGAACATTTCGAAAGATTAAATAAGTATTACGACTTTTCGCGCTGGAAATATAGCATCTTCCTTAAGGGTTCGAAGCATTTTGGATTTTATCCTGACGAAAAACGGATTCCGACCAGGGTGTTACCTCAACCTATTTAGCTCAAAAGTACGGCTGCTTAGTAGAGGGCGTTACCGTCGTTCCTTTCGAGATTGCGGAAGCAAATAAGTTAGCCAAGAAATTAGAAGTTTCTGACAGGGTTCGCTACAGCTTAATGGATTACTCTCAATTGAAGTTTGGTAACGCCTCCTTCGATGCGGTGTATACGCAGGAAAGTTTGGTACATTCTACAAACATTCGACAAACTCTGAAGGAGTTTTATCGCGTTTTGAAAAATGGTGGGAAAATTGCGCTCTTCGAGTACTCGATGGCCGAAGACGGCAAGTTCTCCCCGGAAGAGCTGCGGACCATAAAAGAAATGAACTACGCGTCGGCAATGCACAGTTTCCCTGTCATGAGGCACGGTTCACTGGAAACGCTTATGAGTGGTGAGGGTTTTCGGGATGTAAGAGTGGAAAATATAAGTTACAAAGTTGGCCCGATGATAAAGAGGTATGAAAAACTTGCCAAACCCATCTACTTTGTCATGAGATTTTTAGGTTGGACGTCTAAAATGCCGAATTTAGTGGCGGCAGCGCGAATGAGAAAATTCGGCGAGAGAGACCTGGTGCGATATAATATTTTCACTGCTCAAAAATGATCCGCGGATTGTTTTGATTATTTCGACCTGGACGGATATATACTTGATTTATGAATCGCGCAATCATTGTCCATTGTTGGGAAGGATATCCTAAATATTGCTGGTATCCTTATGTCAAAAAGGAACTTGAAGAAAAGGGTTTTTCCGTGAAAGTTCCTACCTTCCCCGAAACCGAAGCGCCGAAACAAGACGCGTGGGTTTCCTATCTTACCGCGCAAGCCGGCCACCCCGATACGAACCTATTTTTGATCGGGCATAGCGTCGGTTGCATAACGATACTTCGATATCTTGAAACATTTTCCGAAAATGAACGCGTAGGCGGCGTAGTCCTTGTCGCTGGATTCACTGATAATATCGGGTACGAAGAACTTAGTAACTTTTTCACAACCCCAATCGATTTCGAAAGAATCAGGGGCAAATCAAAAAACGGTTTTGTTGCTATTCATTCCGATAACGATCCTTATGTTGATCTGAAATTCGCACATATTTTCAAAAAGGAGCTTGGAGCCAAGATGGTTATCAAGCATGCCATGGGGCATTTCTCCGGGCCAGCAGAACAGGAAGGTTCTTGCACCGAACTTCCCGATGTCGTCCACGGCATTGAAGAATTATCAAGTCAAGCTAAGACCAAGACGGGTCGGAAGTGAATCGAAATAAACCAACAACATGAAAACTATAGTCATTACCGGGGCGAGCAGGGGTATCGGCCTGGCCTCCGCAAAAAAGTTTCTTACGGAAGGGTGGCGCATTATTGGAACGTATTTAGATACGCCGGTTCCTCTTACTGACAAGAATCTCTCAATCATCCGATTCGACCAGGGGGACTCCAAGAGTATTGCGAGCGCGGCGAAGGAGATTGAAAATATGGCGCCAGGCATAGATGCCATCGTTAACTGTGCCGGCATCATTCTTGACGCTCATGATACGAAAGCCGACTTGGAGAAAATAAGAAAAACATTCGAAGTTGATCTTTTTGGCATCATCGACCTCACGGAACGGTTACTGCCGCGGTTGCGTCCCGGCGGGCATATTGTAAATATAGCTTCCTCATACGGCGCATTTTCACTTCCCATCGACGACAACTCTTCGACCGGCTATCGTCTCGTAAAAGCCGCTCTTAATATGTACACCCGAATACTTGCTTTCCGGCTCAAGGACAGAGGCATAGTTGTTTCATCGCTTGATCCCGGGTGGATTAAGACCGATATGGGGAATGACGCAGCTACGGAAATTGAAAAGCCGGATCGCGAACCGGAAGAACCAGCCAACGATATTTATCAGCTCGTGACGAACGTCAGAAAGTCCGGCTGTTTTTGGCGGTTTGGTAAAGAGCGCGAATGGTAGCAAGAACAAATCTCACATATACTTTCTAACGCAATATGCGCGCAGAACAAAACGACACATATTTTGTTGCAGTTAAAGTTTTCCTGGAAAAAACTGGTAAGCTTCTCATATTGAAAGACAACTTTGGCGATTGGGATTTGCCTGGCGGAAGAATCAAGAAAGATGAGTTTGAAGCGCCCCTAGATCAAATTATCGGTCGCAAAATGTCGGAAGAGCTTGGTGATGGAATACGATACACCATTGGCAAGCCGGTGGTATTTATGCGCCACGAAAGGGTGGAATCAGCTCCAGGCAATCCAACCGTGAGAATATTCGCGGTGGGCTATTCCGGAACCTTAGAAGGCGGCGAGATCAGACTTTCAGAACGGCATACGGAGATGCGGTGGGTAGATTTGGTAAACTTCAAACCAGAAGATTGTTTTTCTGGTGGTTGGTTGAAAGGAGCTAAAGAATATTTAGATCTTCGCAGAAGTAGTTTTTAACCAACTTACTGCGTTAAACTCTTGAAACTAAGACATTCCCGCGAGCCATGACCGACCCCGTACGCGAAATAAAGGAGCGCATCAACGTCGTCGACTTTTTGCGTTCCTACCTGCAGCTCCTGCCCGCCGGGAGGAACTTCAAAGCGCTCTGCCCCTTCCATAAGGAGAAGACGCCGTCCTTTATGGTTTCGCCGGATCGCCAATCGTGGCACTGCTTCGGTTGCGGAGAGGGCGGGGACGTTTTCACGTTCCTCATGAAGTACGAGAATCTGGAGTTCTATGAAGCGTTGCGGGTGCTTGCGGAAAAGGCGGGGGTGGAGCTCCGGAGCATCGCGCGGACCGGGGAGCGCGAGTTCAACGTTCTCTTCGACGCGAACGCCGCCGCCGCCGAGTATTTTAAGGCGATGCTGGGGAAGACGCCCGCGGTGCTTGAGTATTTGAAAAAGCGGGGCCTGAAGCAGGAAACCATCGAAGAGTTCGGGCTCGGTTTCGCGCCGGACCAGCACGAAGGCCTCCTTTTGTGGCTTCGCGGCAAGAGCATCCGGCCGGAGGATTCGGTGCGCGCCGGGCTCGCGGGCCGGAACGAGCGCGGGCTCTACTTCGACCGCTTTCGCGGACGCGTGATGTTCCCGATCGCGAACCACACGGGCAGAGTGGTGGGGTTCACCGGCCGCATCCTACCAGAGTACGAACGTCCCGATCTGGGGAAGTACGTCAACAGCCCCGAAACGCCGATCTTCGTGAAGTCACGCATCCTCTACGGATTCTATAGGACGAAGGGCGACATACGGAACGCCAACGCCGCGCTCCTCGTCGAGGGGCAGATGGATTTTTTGATGGTCTGGCAGGACGGCGTGAAAAACGTGGCGGCTACCTCGGGCACGGCGCTCACGCCGGAGCACCTCTCGACGCTCCGCCGTTTCGCGGACCGGCTTATCGTGAGTTTCGACACGGATGAAGCGGGCTGGGCGGCGGGGGAGCGCGCCATTGACCTTGCGCAGGCGCTCGACTTTTCCGTGCGCGTGGTGACCGTGCCGGGCGCCAAGGACCCGGCCGACTACGTGGCGGCGCATCCCGGCTCTTTTGAGGGCCTTGTCCTTAGCGCGCGCCATGCGATGGAGTTTTATTTCGAGCGGTACGGATTCAAAGAGGGGAACGCGCTTTCGCTCGAAGAGAAGAAGAAAGCGGCGCGCGGCGTACTCGGGAAGGCCCGGAACATTGCGAGCCCGATCGAAAAGATGCACTGGATCAAAAAACTCGCCGAGATCTCCGGAGTGAGCGAACAGGCGCTGCTTGAGGAGATGGAGCGCCTGCCTGCCGGCCCGCCCGCCGTCCAGACGGGAAGACAGGACCTGCCGGAAAGCGGCGCGGAACGCGGTTCACAAGAAGCGTCTGGGCCGGCGCCGCAGACGCTTACGCGCCGAGAGCTTATTGCCGAACGGCTCCTGGGCCTCGCCCTCTCGGAGAATTCACTGCCCGCGCTCAAAGAAGCGGAGCCGTATCTGCCGCCGCTCTATCGCGAGGCCTACCGCGAGCTGGTGCGCGGACGTCCCGACGAATCGAACGCTTCGCCGCGCGTGCAGGAACTCGCGGGACTTATCCAGCTTCGCGCCGGCCTGGAGATGGGGGAACACAGCACGGAGCTCATGCGGCAGCTTAAGAAGGAGTATCTCAAGGACCGGCAGCACGAGCTCTCCCTGAAGATCGCGGAAGCGGAACGCGCGGGGAATGACGGGCGCCGCGACCAGCTTATGCAGGAGCTTGCGTCGGTGGCGAAGGAAATGCATACTATCTAAACTCATGCCCAAAAAGGCAGCAAAGAAGGCCACGAAACGGCCCTCTTCTTCGGTGAAACGAGCCCGTAAAACCTCCAGGAAACTCGCCAAGCGGGGGTCTTCGCGCGCGCTCAAAAAGGGCAAGGCCGCCGCGTCGCGCTCCGTGTTCGACGAAAGGAAGCTCGGCGAGCTTATCCAGCGCGGCCGGCCGCGCGGCTTCGTGACGGACACGGAGATCCTCTATTATTTCCCGAACATCGAGAAAGACATCTCTTTCCTCGAGAAGATCTACGAGCGGCTCGAGGCGGCCAACATAAAAGTGATCGAGACGAGCCAGCTCATCGAGGTGCCCAGAGGCAAGGAAGAGGTGAGCGAGAAGGAGCTTCTCGAGGCGACCCGCATCACGGGCGGCACGGCCGAAGTGCCGGATGCGGTGCAGATGTACCTGAAGGAGATCGGCAAGACGCCTCTCCTAACCGCGCAGGAAGAGCGCGATCTTGCAAAGCGTTCGGAAAAAGGCGACGAAGAGGCGCGCCAGCGGCTCATCACCGCGAACCTCCGCCTCGTGGTCTCGATCGCCAAGCGCTACGTGAACCGCACGCCGAACTTGAGCATCTTGGACCTTATCCAGGAGGGCAACATCGGTCTCTCGCGGGCCGTCGAGAAGTTCGACTACCGCCGCGGCTTTAAATTCTCGACCTACGCGACCTGGTGGATCCGTCAGGCCATCACCCGCGCGCTCGCGGACCAGTCGCGCACCATTCGCATCCCCGTGCACATGGTGGAGACCATCTCCAAGTACACGCAGGCAAAGCGGCGCTTGATGCAGGAGCTCGGCCGCGAACCCTTGCCCGAAGAGATCGCCATCGAGATGGGCATCAGCGTGGAGAAGGTGCATCACATCCAGAAGATATCGCAGGAGGTCATTTCGCTCGAATCGCCCGTGGGCGATGACGATGACGATTCCTCGCTCTCCGAGTTCATCCAGGACGAGCGGAACCTTACGCCCGCGCAGATCGCGTCGCAGGCGCTCCTCCGCGACCGCATTCACGACATTCTCATCGACCTCTCGGACCGCGAGCAGTCGATCCTGCGGCTTCGCTTCGGCCTTGAGGACGGTGTTACCCATACGCTCGAGGAGGTAGGCAAGGTGTTTAACGTGACGCGCGAGCGCATTCGCCAGATCGAGGCCAAGGCGCTCGAGAAGGTCAAGGAACACAAGAAATCGGCCGGGCTGGAGAGTTATTGACGCAAAGCGGTCTGGTTCCGCACGAATACCACGCGTCATCCCGCCAAAGCCGAGCGGGATGCGCTCCCTCTCGGCCTCGCTCCCCGCCTTCGGCGGAACCGTGCCCGCGAGACCTCCGAGAGGGTGTTCTTAGCAAAACCAGACCGCTTTGCTGTTTACCCGCATCTCAAAATGGGGTATGGTTACATTAGGTGGCAAAAAGCCATCATTTTACTATGCAAAAAACAACGTTTGCGGGGGGGTGCGTGGCGGCGGCGGTGATGTTCTCGATCGTTCTCGCGCCGGCGGCAATGGCGCAGGGAAGCGGGGGGGTGACGACGGCGGAGCTGGGCGTGGAGCGTCCGGGACTCCTGCCCACCAATCCGTTCTACTTCATGAAGGAGTGGGCGCGGGGCGTTCGCCGCACGTTCACGACCGGCGCGGTGAACAAGGCGGAATACGAGCTCCAGGTGGCGACCGAGAAGGCAGCCGAACTCAAGCGGCTCGAGGAGGTGAAAAGCGACGCTCGCGCCATCGCGCGCGCGGCGGAGAACTACGCCGAAAACATGCAGCGGCTCACGGAGCGTCTCAAAACGCTCTCCGCAACGAGCGAGAACCCGAAGGTGGACAAGCTCATGGATTCGCTCGTCGAACGAACGCTGGTCCATCAGCAGCTTCTGGGCGAACTCAAGGCGAAATACGGCGAGGTGAAGGATGACATCGAGGCGGTCCAAAAAACGGTGGACGAAGTGCTCAAAGAAGTGCCGCGCACCATCGACAGCGCGGAGCAGTTTACCGACCGGCTCAAAGAAGCCATTGATGCGCGCCGCGAGAGCGCGGTGAAGGAGCTGAACGCCATCAATACGCTGGACCGTCTGAACACGAACCTGCCGAACGAGGTGCAGGAAAAACTTTCGCGCCTCAAGGACGATCTCGTGCTCAAGTTCCAGGGCAGGGTGAGCGCGGCGCCGGTCTCTCCCAGCGCGCTCGAAGAATTTGCCGGCGACGTGCGCGAAAAGGTGCTCGTGATCGACGAGGTGCGGGAGCGCGTTCTCGATGCCGGGCTCAAGAACAGCTTGAGCCAGCTTCGCGACCGCGTGCTCAAGGAGTCCGAAGACGATAAGAGCATTGGCGAAGAGGACGCGAAACGGATGATCCAATACGCCGAAGAGCTCGCGCAGAAACTTGCCGCGCAGATCAAGGAGCTGGGGGTCAAGGCGCCGACCTCCGTACAGCAGCTCTTGGAACGCGCGAACGCGAATATAGAGCAGGCCAAGACCTTCTATGCCGCGGGACAGTTCGGCGCCGCGTTCGGTCAGGCGACCGCCGCCGTTTCCGCGGTGAAGAACGCTCTTACCCAGCTCGCAGTGCGCACGCAGGATTTCGAGAAGAACATTCTTGAGCTCAAGCAGAAGTTCGACGAACTGCGGGCGATGGCGCGGAAGGCGGAACTCTCCCGCGAGAAGCATCCCAAGATCTTCGCGCTCTTCGACCAGGCGGAGCAGGCGATCGTCTCGCTCTCCACGCTTTCCTCGACCGCGCCGACCTCCGAAAAGTTCGTGGCGCTCATGCGCGAGACCAAGGCGCTCTTGGGAACCATCGAGGCGGCGATCCGCGAAGCCCTTATGCCGCAGATTCCCACCGCAAAGCCGGTTCAGCCGGAGCCCGCGGTCGTTCCGACCGTTCGGAATTTTGAGGAATGCGCGAAGGCCAGCAATCCCGTTCTCGCAAGCGATAGCGTGAGTGCATCTTTCCCGCGCCAGTGCAAGACAAAGGACGGCCGCGTGTTCAAGGAGGAGACGGCGTGCATTCAGGTTATCCAGCCGGCCAAGGACCCGCAGAGCGGTGCCTGCAAGGAGTTCCCGACGCCATGCGACGTGCCTCTCGGGTGGACGGCGGTGAACGCCTGCCCTGTTCCGGAGGCGGTGAAGGGGCCCGAGGCGAGCGGCACGCCGGGAACCGGAACGTCCGTGGTGCCGAGCACCTGGACCATCTCCATGGGTGACGACGGCTTCTTTCCCTCCGAGCTCAAAGTGCGGAGGGGCGACAAGGTGGTTTGGACGAACAAGGGTTCGCGAGACCACTGGCCTGCCTCCGCCATCCATCCAACGCATGAGCTCTATCCCGAGTTCGACGCGAAGCGTGGTATCGGGCCCAGCGAATCCTACTCGTTCGTTTTCGAAAAGGCAGGCACGTGGAAGTACCACGATCACTTGAACAGCGGCCTTACGGGCGTTATCGTGGTGGTTGAATGAACTCGCGGGAGATACGCCAAAAGTTTCTTGAATTCATGAAAGAGAAGGGACACGCGGTCGTCCCTTCCTCTTCGCTCGTGCCCGACGATCCGTCGGTGCTTTTGACGACCGCAGGCATGCAGCAGTTCAAGCGGTATTACACCGGCGAGCTCGATGCCGAGCGCGATTTCAGCGCTCGCCGGACCGCGTCCATCCAAAAATGCTTCCGCACCTCCGACATCGAGGAGGTCGGGGACGAGACGCACCTCACGTTTTTCGAGATGCTTGGCAACTTCTCGTTCGGCGACTACTTCAAGGAGGAATCCATCGTTTGGGCGTACGAATTCGTGACGGAGCGCCTCGGCGTTTCACCCGATCGCGTCCGCGTTTCCATCTTCAGGGGCGACGAACGGGTTCCGCGCGACACGGAGTCCTACCGCATCTGGCACGAGGTGGTGAAGGTCCCCAAGGAGCGCATCGACGAGCGAGGAATGGAGGATAACTTCTGGGGTCCGACGGGGAACGGCGGTCCCTGCGGTCCGACGTCGGAGATCTACGTGGACGGCGTGGAGATATGGAACCTCGTCTTTAACGAATTTTATTGCAACGCCTCCCGCGAGGAACTTTTGGCTGGCGGCGGCGCGCTCGAGCGACTGAAACTCCCGGGCGTGGATACCGGCATGGGCTTCGAGCGCCTGCTTGCGGTCCTTGGCGGCCAAGGGAGCGTTTTTGAGACCGATCTTCTGCTCCCGCTGGCTTCCGAGATAGCGAGCGTGGCGCCGGGCCTTGAGCCCAGAACGCTTCGCGTTCTCACCGACCACCTGCGCGCCTCAGTGTTCCTGATAGGCGACGGCGTGGTTCCCTCGAACAAGGAGGCAGGCTACATTCTAAGACGCCTTGTGCGCCGCACCCTGGCCTACCAGATCAAGCACGACATCCATGCCGATCTTTTTCCCTATGCCGCAAAGAAGGTGCGGGAGATGTTCGGCGGCATCTATGAGGAGCTTGCCGACGAGGAGCGCATCCTCGCCGTGCTTGAGGCGGAAAAAGAGAAGTTCGAGAAGGCGATCGCAAAAGGCCTGGGGGAGCTCCAGAGGCACGCCGTGATCGGGGCCAAGGAGGCGTTCCTGTTGTACGAAACCTACGGCTTGCCCTTCGAGCTTATCAAGGAGCTCGCGCCGAAGGGCGCGGCCAAGGACCTCACGCGCGAGGGATTCGAGCGGGAGCTCGAGCGCCACAAGGAGATCTCTCGCGCCGGCGCCGAGAAAAAGTTCGGCGGCCACGGCCTTGTGTTGTCGACCGGCGAGCTCAAGGCCGCCAACGAAGAAGAGCTTACAAAGGTGACGCGTCTTCATACCGCGACGCATCTTTTACAGCAGGCGCTCCGCGACGTGCTGGGGCCCGAGGTGGAGCAACGCGGTTCCGACATCACCGCGGAGCGCACGCGGTTCGACTTTGCGTTCCCGCGGAAGCTCACACCGGAGGAGCTGAAGAGCGCGGAAGAGATCGTGAACGAAAAAGCGACTGCCGATCTGCCCGTGCAATTCGTCGAACTTACGAAGACGGAGGCCATGGAGACCGGCGCGCTCTATTTTTTCAAAGAGAAATATCCGGAGCGCGTGAAGGTCTATTTCGTGGGCGAAACGCTCGCGACGGCCTGGAGCAAAGAGTTCTGCGGAGGGCCGCACGTGTCGCGTACGGGCGCGATCGGAACGTTCAAGATCCTCAAGGAGGAGGCGGTCGGCGCAGGCGTGCGCCGCATCCGGGCAACGGTGGAATAGAGAGGGGAAGCGGCTTATACTGGAGATGCGGATGGCGAAACGGCGCAGCGCCATCCCCAGCAACTCTTTGTGAAGCTTCCCACAATTTTCAAAAAGAACGAGCGGTATCTGGCCGTTGAGCTCCTGAAGCAAGGCAACCGCGCGACTCTTTTCGGGTTGGATCGGGACAGGACCATCTCCGTGCGCCGGACGTGGTTCCAACCGCACGAAAAGGGGCTCGAACGCATGCTTCGCGCGCTTCCGAAAGGCAAATACCCGACGCTTTTGATACTCGATCCCTCATGCGCCGCCACCATTCCCGGCGCCGTGCTCCTCGAGCGCGAGCACGCCCACCGGGTGATCGATGACGGGGAGCTGGAGAATCTCATTTCCCAAGCGGTCTGGCGCTTCTTCGATCACTATCGTCCGATCGCGATGGCGCGGTTGGGCGTGAACGATCTCGACCTGCTCTTGGCCAATATTCGCATCTTGGACGTGCGGCTGGACGGCCACCACGTGTTCAACCCGATAGGGTTCACCGCCAAGGCCGTGGAAGTCGCCCTTGAGCAGACCTTCGTGGTCCGGCCCATGTTCGACGAGGTTACCAAGATCATTCCCAAGCATACGATCGAGTTCATCACCGAGGCGGGTGTCGCGGGGCTTCAAGTGCTCGCGCGCTCCGTGCCTCACAAAAAGTTCGTGCTGGGAAACCTGTTCGCGCAAGCGACCAGCTTGTATGCCTTCGAACGGCGGCCTCACGCCGCAGGCCACGTTTCATGACGTTCTTATCTCGAGCGGCGTGACGTCCCTGGTGCGGCTTCGGAAGTCGAATGTGCGCCTTGCGCACCCTTTTTATCTGAACGTGTTCTATCCGCTGCCGCTGCAGAACATCGCCGAACGGCACGATGTCATGGTTGAAACGGTGGATATTCCTTCCGTGCTCGAGCGTGTGGGGTTCTCGTTCGCGAGCGCCAGCGCGAGTACGAGCGCGAATATGCCGCCGACCCATTTCCTGAGCTTGGCGGCGTTCATCGAATACTATTTCTCGCGCCGTAACGAGCATCTGGACCGTTTCGCCAAACGCCGCGCTCGCTGGCTCATTCCATGACGATGGCAAGCGAGAATGGAATGCGGGCGCGGAGCGATCACATTCTTCGAGCGCAGCCATCGCATATTGTATGAATAAAATCTTTGTAACTAAAAATGAGGACATCGCTTCCGTGGTCGAGAAAGTGCTCGAAACGGGCGACGAGTCGATCGTGCTGGTGATCCCCAAGGCATCGCGGCTTTTGGGGTCCCTCGCGAACTTCCATCTTGTGAAGCGCGAAGCGGATTCGGTCGGGAAGAAGATATTGATCGAGTCCGTGGACGAACAGATCCTGGCGCTCGCCAAAGCGAGCGGTCTCGAGGCCGTGAATCCGTTTTTGAGCGGACCGCGACGGCCGGTCAGCGACATCGTAAGTCGCGGAGCGGCATCGGACGCCGTGCGGCTGGAGCGTGAACCCTCGGCGGAGCGTCCGCAGTACGCTTCACGGCTGCGCGCTAAGATGCGCATCCGCCGAGAGGAGCTTCCCGAGGAGGAGGGGATAGCGGTGGAGGAAGCGCCGGAACCGGGGCCTCTCCCGGTCGGGACCGGATCTCCGCGCCGCTTTTTGCCTCGCATCGGCGCTCGCACCTGGGGCAGGAAGCGCGCGCTGAAACTTGCCGTTGCCGGCATCGTGATCATCGCCGCGGTTGCGGCGGCGGGCATCGTCCTGCCGCGCGCCGAGATCACCATAACGAGAAAGAAGCAGCCCTGGAGCTTAGAAAAAACGCTCACCGCCGCCACGCGCGCTGCAGAGGTTTCGCCTGCCGCGCTCCAGGTGCCGGCCCAGCTCTTTCTAGAAAAGCGGAACGTTCGCCTTTCGTTCCCGGCCTCCGGCCGGAAGACGGTGGAGCGAAAAGCTGCGGGAACCGCGACCGTCGTGAACGCCTACAGCTCCGAGAAGCAGAGCCTGGTCGCGAGCACGCGCCTCCTCACCCCGGAAGGCAAGATATTCCGCCTTGTGAAGGGCATAACCGTTCCAGGCGCGCGCGTGGAGGAGGGAAAGATAATCTCGTCCTCGATCGACGTGGAGGTGATCGCCGACAAGCCCGGCGCCGACTATAACATCGGCCCCGTCTCACGCTTCACCATTCCCGGTTTTCAGGGTTCGCCGAAATATCAGGGTTTTTACGCCGAATCAAAAGCGCCGATGACGGGCGGGTTCATCGGCGAGGTGGCGCTCCCGTCTTCCGAAGATTTGGCAAAAGGACGGGAAGAGATCACGCGAACGCTCAAGGACATGCTGTCGGGATTCTTACGGAGCCAGCTGCCGGAAGGTTTCACGGCGCCCGAAGGCGGCACGCAGTTCCGCATCGTGAAGGAAACGGTTATCGATGAGACGGATGCGGAGGGCAAGTTCTCGATCTTTGCCGAGGCCGAGATGAAGATGCTCGCGTTCCGCGAATCGGACGTGAGGACGCTTGCGGTCGCTCTGGCGCGTAAAGAGGCGGGCGAGGAGACGGAGCCCGTCGAGTTCACGCTCTCGTTCGGCGCGGTCTCGGCCGATTTCGACGCCGGCCGCCTGCAGATCCCGACGACCTACCAGGGCGTGTTTGCGGACCACATCGACCCCGGGCTTTTCCGAGAGCGAGCCGCGGGAAAGTCGGAGGCCGATCTGCGGACGCTCGTCGCCACCCTGCCCGGCTTTGAGAGCGCCAAAATATCGCTGTGGCCTTTCTGGGTGCGCAGGGTGCCGTCGAACGTGGAGCGGATCAACGTGACGATAGAATGAACGGACGAGTTGACGGCGACAAGCGAGAATGGGAAAGGGGCGGTCTGCCGCACATTTCCTTCGAGCGCGGTCGTCGCAAATCGCCGCGATTTGACGCCGCCGAATCGGCATGATACCATGCGTACCATCTCCGCAATGTTCAACAGCACTTCCGTTTCTGTCTTCCCGCGACATGGGCGGGCCTAACGGAACGAACAAAAGTTTGGTCACCGGCGCCGTCATTGAGGCGCTGCCGGGGGCAACGTTTCGCGTCCAGACGGAAGGCGGCGGCGTGATACTGGCCCACGTGTCGGGCAAGGTTCGCATCCATCATATCCGCATCCTTGTCGGCGACCGCGTGACCGTGGAACTTTCCCCCTACGATACGACCCGGGGGAGGATCATTAGGAGATTATAAATTTATGAAAGTCAGGGCTTCGGTCAAAAAGATCTGTCAGAAGTGCCAAACCGTCCGTCGCCGAGGACGGATTTATGTGATTTGCAAGATCCCGAAGCATAAACAGCGGCAAGGCTAACGGTTACCATGCGCATCGTCGGCATTTCCATTCCGGACCAAAAGAGGATCGAGACCGCGCTTACGTATATCTACGGAGTCGGTTCTTCGACGTCCAAGCGGATATTAAGCGCTACGAAAATAAGCCCCGCGAAACGCGCCAAGGATCTTACCTCCGAAGAGACCCGCCGCATTCAGGACTATCTCGAAAAGAACCATAAAGTCGAGGGCGAGCTGCGCCAGATCGTGCGGCAGAACATCCAGCGCCTTAAGGAGATCAAGAGCTATCGCGGCGTTCGTCACATGAAACGCCTGCCGGTGCGCGGCCAGCGCACGAAGACCAACTCCCGCACGGTGCGCGGGAACGTCCGGAAGACCGCGGGCAGCGGCCGTCGCAAGGCAGAACTGAAGTAATATGGGCAAGAAAAAGATCGCAAAACCGAGCGTCGAGGCGACGCTCAAGGAGGGTGAGGCGCAAGAAGGGGCGGCGCTTAAAGCGCAGACAGGCGGCGCGTCCGGCCGCCGCGTGGAGCAAGGAAGGGTGTACGTGAACGCCACCTACAACAATACCTCGATCACGGTGACCGATCCGAAGGGCAACGTGCTTGCTTGGGCGACGGCCGGTTCCCTGGGCTTTAACGGCCCCAAGAAGGCAACGCCGTTCGCCGCTTCGAAGATCGTGGCGGCGCTCGCGGAGAAGTTGCGGAAGAGCGGCCCGATCTCGGTCGAGGTGGTCGTGAAGGGGGCCGGCAGCGGCCGGGATTCCGCGATCCGATCGCTCATCAATCAGGGCTTCAATATTCTCTCGATCAAAGACGTGACCCCGATCCCGCATAATGGTCCGCGGCCGCCGAAGGTAAGAAGGGTATAATTGCCATGGAACGAAGACCTCGAGAACGGAGAGAGCGGGCGCTGGGAGAACGGCTTTTCTTGAAGGGGGCGCGTTCGCTTTCGCCTAAAGCCGCAGTCGTCCGCCGGCCGTACCCGCCGGGTACTCAGGGCAAGAACAGGCGCCGGCGCCAGCCGTCCGAATACGGTCAGCAGCTCCGCACCAAACAAAAGTTCCGGGTGAGCTACGGCCTTACCGAAAAACAGCTCAAGCGCCTTGTGAAGGACGCCATCCGGCAAACCGGGGTTACGGGCCCGAAGCTCATTGAACTTCTGGAGCGCCGGCTCGATAATGTACTCTATCGGCTCGGATTCGGACCCTCCCGTTTTGCCGCGCGGCAACTTGTGGTGCAGGGCCATATCATGGTCAATAAGCGAAAAGTGACGAGCCCGAGCTACCGCGTGAAGGAGAGGGACGTGATCTCGATCCGGCCCGAGTCGAAGAACAAGAAGACGTTCTCCGAACTGGCGGCGGAGCTCAAAAAGGCCCAACTGCCGCCGTGGCTCGCCGTGGATCAGGGAACGCTCGAAGGGAAGGTCGTCGCGCTGCCGACGAACGTCGAATCTCCCTTTGACGTCAATGCCGTGGTCGAGTTCTACTCAAAGTAATCAACGTAACGAAAGCACAAGCGCGCAAGCAATAAGCAATATTATGGAACTAATTCACTTAAGCGAAGGAGTCGTCCTGAAGACCGTTTCCGAAACGGACACGGAAGGCGTCTTCGAGATCGAAGGTCTCTACACGGGGTACGGCCTTACCATCGGGAACGCGCTCCGGCGGACCCTCTTGTCCTCGCTCCCGGGCGCGGCGGTCACCCAGATCAAGATCAAGGGCGCGGGTCACGAGTTCACCACGATCGAGGGCGTGCTTGAAGATATGGTGGAGATCGCGCTGAACCTCAAGAAGGTCCGTTTTCTCATGCACACGAACGAGCCACAGGTCCTTTCGCTCAAAGTGAAGGGCGAGAAGAATGTGACCGCTGCCGATGTCAAAGGGAACTCCCAGGTGGAGCTCGTGAATCCCGATGCGCACATCGCGACCTTGACCGCGAAGGGGGCCGAGCTCGACATGGAGCTCACCGTGGAGCGCGGCCTCGGGTATCTGCCCGTCGACGCGCGCAAGATGGAGAAGCTGCCGATCGGCACCATTGCGATCGACGCGATGTTCTCGCCCGTCATTCGCGTGACCTATTCCGTGGACAATATGCGCGTAGGCGAGCGCACCGACTACAATCGGCTTCGCATCACGATCGCTACCGACGGCACCATCACGCCGTCCGCGGCTCTCCATAAGTCCGCGAACATCCTTAGGGACCACTTCGAGAAAACCTCCGCCGTCGAAGTGCGGCAGGCGGCCGCCCAACCCGCGCCGGCTTCGGCAAAGCCAAAACGGAAGCGCGCGGCCAAGAAAAAGGAAGAGGAATAAGGCATGCGGCACGGCAAGAAGGGGCGAAAATTCGGCAGAAAGACCGGGAAGCGGCGCGCGTTCCGAAAGGGACTCGCGCATAACCTGATCCTCAAAGGGAAGATCGAAACGACCGAGGCCCGGGCGAAGGAGATCCGGCCCGTCGTTGAAAAGCTGGTCACGCTCGCCAAAAAGCAGACGCTCTCGAGCTTGCGGCTTCTTTTGGCCCGGCTTCCCAGGGCATCCGCCGAAAAGCTCTACTTCGAGACCGCTAAGCGCTACGCCGACCGGAACGGCGGCTATCTGCGCATCGTAAAGCAGATGAAGCGCCGGAAACGCGACGGCAGCCGAGTCGCCGTCATTGAATTCATTTAGAACCCCGCCCACTATGGAAGAACACGTTATTGACGCCAAAGGTCAGCGCCTGGGAAGGCTGGCGACGAAGATCGCCCGCCTCTTGCAGGGCAAGCACCGTACGGACTACAATCCGCGCGTTGACCGCACCGTCAAGGTCAGAGTGGTGAACGTCCGCGCGCTCGAGATCACCGGCAGGAAGGCGGAGCAGAAGGTCTATTTTCATCACACCGGCTACATGGGGCATCTCAAAGAACTTACCTACCGCCAGAAGCAGGAAAAGAACCCCGCGTTCGCCCTGCGCCACGCGGTGCGAGGCATGCTTCCCAAAAATTGGCTGCGCGACAAACGGCTCAAGCGGCTCGTCATAGGGAACTAACAATGGCAATCGCAAAGGACAAAAAAGAAGCTGTTCCGAAAGCGATAGCGCGCACGCAAGCAACAGCGCGCACGCAGGAACGCTACATCGAAGCGGTCGGGCGCCGGAAGACGGCGGTTGCGCGTGTGCGCCTCCGAAAAAAAGCCGGCGCGATAACGGTGAACGGCAAGAACTACGACGAATACTTCAAGACCCTCCGGCAGCGCAAGGCCGCGCTTGCGTCCCTTCTTGAGGTGGGAATGACAAACGACGTGGCGATCGAGGGAAGGATCAGGGGAGGCGGCCTCGAGGCCCAGGCGGAAGCGTTCCGGCACGGCATCGCGCGCGCGCTCACGCGCATGGACGGAGGGCTGAAACCGAAGCTTCGCCGCGCCGGTTTCATGACGCGGGATCCGCGCATGGTGGAGCGCAAGAAGTACGGCCTCAAAAAGGCGCGGCGCGCGCCGCAGTGGTCCAAGCGGTAATGGGCGACCGGCTCTTGGCCTGGCTTGCCGTCGGACTTGTCGCGATCGCGGCCTTTCACTTCTTCGCTCTGTGGAGCTTCCTCTACTGGAAGTTTCTCTGGCTTGATACCGTCATGCACTTTGCGGGCGGCGCCTGGGCAGGCGGGTTCTTCTTCTGGGCCCGGCGGCGTTTCCCCGCGTATTTTGCAGAACCCGCAAGAACGGCAGGAACCGTTCTTCAGGCGCTCGCCATGGTGGCACTCGTCGGCGTCGTGTGGGAGTTCTATGAGTTCGGCATGGACCTGGTCCTCCAGAGGGGCGTAAGCACCTATGAGCTTCTGGGCCAGCAAGGCGTTCGCGATACCATGGGCGATCTGTTCTTCGATCTTCTCGGAGGTCTCGCGGCCGCGGTGGTCTTGGTTCGCTACAATTCGAGCGAGCGGAGCGCGCCGTTTTCGAGGAGATAGAACAGATCGCGGGACGGATCATACGCCATGGCCGTCACGGCCTCGCCGAGCGGCGTTTCGAGCACCTCGCCGTCCTCGAACAGTTCAACGAATGAAACGGCGCCTCCGCGGCGCACGAAAATATGTGCGCCGTCTTCGTGCCACAAGAATTCGTCGGCAACGAGCGGAAGCGCAACGCGTTTCGGCGTCTTCCTAAAATCCCACAGCGCGAGCGAGCCGTCCCGGAGGAGAACGATGAGCGCCTGGTCGGCTGGGGAGAAGGAAAAATCAGAAGCGGCCTCCTCGATCGTCTCCGTTTCTTTTGCGGAGCGGGGCAGCGAGAACAATCGGCCGTCCTGTGCAAGCAGAAGAAAACCGCCGTCGGGCGCTTCGCCGATCTTCAGGGTCGCGCCGGCCGCGGTGGCGAGGCGCGAGGAGGTCCGGAGGATAAGGTCCGCGGTCATAAGCGCGCTCTCGTTCCGCGTTCTCGAATACTCGGTCCAAACAAGGCTTTGGCTGCGCGCCAAAACGGCAGTAAGCTCGGCCGAACCGTCTGCCTGTCCTGCAGGCAGGCCGCTCGCGATCTGGACGATGGAGAGCCGTTCCGTATCGATAACGTAGAGGCCGTGATCCGTCCGCACCACCGCCTTTTTGGCGTCGAACGGATGGGCAATGACCTCGCGCGGCAGGACGAATCCCGGGAGTCCGAGCGTGCGCTCCTTGAGGTTATTGAAGAGCGTGGTGAGGTTCAGCGATGACTTTGCTGCACTCACGCTGGCGCTTGCGGGCAGGGACGTGAAGAAGTACGCACCCCGGTTTTCGTCGTAGCTTATGGCGGCGCTCTTCCCCGCGGTGAACGCTACGAACTCCGTTCCCGGAACGCGCACGCCGCCCAGGGCGATGTGGCCGTCCGCGAACGAGGCGACGAGCGTTTCTCCCGAGACCCGTATCGCCGCGGCGGGAACGGGAAGGGGGACGGCAACGCTCTTCCTCGGCACGAGGATAATGTGTTCCGCTTTCGTGACCAGGGACGGCTTCACCGTGAGAACGCGCCGCCATGCCGCATATCCTTCCTTTTGTACGGTTACTTCATGCGCGCGCGGCAGGAGGCCGGAGACGAGGGTGCCGCTCGAGATGAGGCCGCTCGCGTTCCGTACCGCTTTGCCGTTCAAGAGGATCTCGGCGTCGCGCGGCACGCTTTCGATGTAGACGCCGCCGGTCTTCCGGACCGCGAAGGTCTCGGGGTCGAGCCGCCAACCGTTCGCATAGAGCAAAACGCCCCCTCCCGAGACCAGGAAGAGGACGACAAGGGCGTAGAAAATGATCCTTCGCGTCGTAAGAGACATCTATTGTTTCAAAACGAGTATAGTATACTATGAGCGCATTATGAAATTTATCGTGCGGGGCGGAAAGCCGCTCCGGGGCGAGATAGAACTCATGGGCGCGAAGAACGAGGCAACCAAAGTGCTGGTCGCCTCGCTTTTAACCGATGAACCCTGCACGTTCGAACATTTTCCGCGCATAGGGGACGCCGCCATCACTGCCGACCTCTGCCGCGCGATCGGAAGCGAGATCAATGACGCGGGCGGCGCGCTCACGATCCGGACCAAAGAGATCGGCGCGTCGCACATTCCTTCGCAGAGTCGCAAAAACCGCATTCCCATTCTCACTCTGGGTCCGCTCCTCGCGCGCGCGGGCGAAGCGCACGTACCGGTCTTGGGCGGCGACAAGATCGGTCCCCGGCCGCTCGACATTCATCTGGATGCCCTTCGCGCCATGGGGGCGAATATCGAAGCGGATGAGGAGGGCTACCACGCCAAGGCGCCGCATGGTTTGAAGGGGGCGAACGTCTCGTTCCGTTTTCCCTCCGTGGGAGCGACCGAGAACACCATTCTTGCCGCGGTGCTCGCCAAGGGCCGGACGACGATCCGGAACGCGGCCATCGAACCCGAGATCATCGATATGATCGGCATGCTTCAGAAGATGGGCGCGATAATCGAGATCGGCGCGAACCGGACCATCTACATCGACGGCGTGCCGCGTCTCTCGGGCGTGCGCCATTCGCTCATCCCGGATCGCAACGAGGCGGTTTCGTTCGCGTGCCTTGCCATCCTCTCCGGCGGCGAGGTGCTCGTGCGGGGGGCGGTTCAGGAGCACCTCATGACGTTCCTGAACGCCGTGCGGCGCATCGGCGCGGGATACGAGGTGCGGGAGGACGGCATTGTCTTCTCGCGTCCGGGCGCCCTGCATGGGATAGAGCTCGAGACGGACACCCACCCCGGCTTCATGACCGACTGGCAGCAGCCCTTTGCGGTCCTTCTCACGGCCGCCCAGGGAACCTCCGTGATACACGAGACCGTCTACGAGGACCGCTTCGGCTACACCGAGGACTTGAATTCGATGGGAGCGGATATTAAGGTATTCTCGAAATGCCTAGGCGAGCTTTCCTGCAGGTTCCAGGGACACGGGTTCGCGCATAGCGCGATCATCCACGGCCCCACGCCGCTCCGCTCCGCCTCCCTCCGGGTGCGGGATCTGCGTTCGGGCATCGCGCATGTCATTGCGGCTCTCGCGGCGGAAGGGGAGTCCGTTATCGAAGGCGTGGAGGAGATCGACCGCGGATATGAGCGGATCGACGAGCGTCTTAGGGAACTGGGAGCTGATATCACACGGGAATAAAACCTATGTTCACGCGAAAGATAGGCATTGACCTCGGGACGGCGAACACCATCGTGTTCGTGCCCGGCAAGGGTTTTATCATCAACGAACCGACGATCGTGGCATTAAGCTTGCCCGAGAACGCCGTTTTGGCCGTCGGCAGGGAGGCCAAGGATATGATCGGCCGGACGCCGGAGGACATCGTGGCCTATCGGCCGCTCAAGGACGGCGTCATCGCCGACTATTACATCACGAAGGCGATGCTCGCGTATTTCATCGCCAAGGCGGTGGGGCCGTTCAACGTCTGGAAGCCGGAGGTGGTGATCTCGGTGCCGGCGGGCATTACCCAGACGGAACGCCGCGCGGTTCTGAACGCCGCGCGCGAGGCGGGAGCCCGCGAGGCCTATATCGTGAAGGAGCCGATCCTCGCGGCCCTGGGGGCGGGCATTCCCATAAACGCCCACCACGGCAACATGATCGTGAACATCGGCGGCGGCACCTCCGAGGTCGCCGTGGTCTCCTTAGGCGGCATCGTGAGCTGGGCGAGTTTGCGCGTGGCGGGGAACAAGTCCGACCAGGCGATCATGGATTACATCAAGAAGAAGTACTCGCTCTCGATCGGCGAGCAGACCGCCGAGCAGGTGAAGATCCAGATCGGTTCGGCCCTGCCGATAAAGCAAAAGCTCGAGTTCCAGCTTCGCGGCCGCGATCTCATGTCGGGCCTCCCGAAAGACGTGACGGTGACTTCGAACGAGATCGCGGAGGCCCTGAACCCGCTCCTCTTCGACATTACCGCCTCCGTCCGGAACGTGTTCAACGAGACGCCGCCGGAGCTCGTCGCGGACATCATGGAGAAGGGCATCATCCTTTCGGGCGGCGGCGCGCAGCTTCGCCATCTGGATGAGTTCTTCGGGCGCGCATTGGGCGTGGCAACCTACGTTGCCGAGGAACCTCTCTACTGCGTCGCAAAGGGAACGGGCCTCATTTTGAATCACATCGACACCTACAAGCGGACGCTCTTGAACAAGCGGTGAACAAAGCACTTGCTCCCTACAAACCGCTCCTTGAGGACCTGAAACGCGCTCACGGGAACGGCCGGCTTGCGCACGGCTATATTTTCTTCGGGGAAGACGCCGCCGGCCGCCGGGCGGCCGCCGAGGCGCTTGCCGCGTTTCTGGAACACGGTACGTTCACGGCGGAGGGAGTTCTCTCCGAGCGGCTCCTGGTGGGACCGGACGCGGAAGGGACGATCGGCATCGATGCCGTTCGCCGCGCGCAGGAATTCTTGTGGCAGACGCCGCAGGCGAGTTCCCGCCGCCTCGTGGTCTTCGACGCCGCGGAAGAGTTCTCCGACCAGGCGGAGCATGCGCTCCTTAAGATAACGGAAGAGCCGCCGGCGCACGGCCTCATTATTATCCAGGCGCACGACCCCGGCATTCTCTTGCCCACCATCCAATCGCGGTTCCAGAAGCTCCATTTCGGAAAAGGAGAGGCGTTCGTGGCGCTGCCCAAGGGGGCGGAGGCCTACGCAAAAAAGTTTCTTGAAACCGCGCCGCGCGGCCGCTCCCAGATGATCCGGGAGCTTTTGGACGACGACTCCGTGCTTCTCGCGCCGGATAAGGACGCGCGGGTGCGCTTGCTCCTCTCCGCGCTTATGCGAGAACTTCGCGTGAATGCGAAGAAGAACGCGCCGCTCCTCCGGCTTGTCTTGCAGAAATACGCGCTTCTGGGACAATATAATGTCAATAAGCGGCTTCAGCTCGAAGTCATAAATCAAGCGCTCTAATCAATCTCGCTCATGGAGAAAGCGGTGGCGGTTATCATGTTCACGGTGCTTCTCGGGATAGCGCTCTATGCGCTGCCGCTCTTTGTCGCGGTTCCCGCCGGCATCTCCCGCGCCCCCGGCGCTCTGGCGGTTTCGGTTGATGGCGGACAGAGTTTCGTCCCCGCCGTGCTCCACGCGCCTCGAAACCTCGATATCACCGTCATCGACTCGCAGCCCGCAGGAGGTCTTTTATTCGCCGGCTCGACCGGCGGACTTCTGGTCTCCAAGGACGGCGGCAAAAACTGGTATCCGTGGGACGACCTCGAAAAGCAGATCGATAACCGCACGGCGGTCTACGACATCGCGCGAAACCCGAGCCGGCCCGGCGAGGCCTATATCGCGGCGTTCGGCAACGGCGCGGGCGCCGTTTATCGGACGACCGACAACTTCTTTACGCTCACGAGGATCTGGGACGCCGAGGAAAAAGCGCCCTACGCCCTTGCGGCCGACGGGACGCATCTCTATCTGGGCCTCTCGGACGGCCGCGTGGTGCGCTATCGCTTTTCGGATGGGCAGTTCCAGGGCATCGCCGCCCTGGGCTCGCCGGTCTCCGATCTCGACGTGCGGGGGAACGGCGCGACCGTGTACGCCGCGACCAAGTCGCGCGGGATCTTCGCGAGTTTCGACGACGGCGCGTCCTTTGCCCAGCTCAAGGGCGATCTCTCCTCCTACCCCGGCGCGATGAAGGTCGCCGCGGTGGCGCCCGATGGCACGGCCGTGAGCCGCGTGTACGCGGCCTCGTTCACCGGCCTCTTGCGGTCGGATGACGCCGGCACGTCCTGGGTCGTGGTCTCGAGCGTCATTCCGCCCTCCTCGCCCGTTTCCGCTCTTGAGGTGCGGAGCGACGGCCGCGTGTTCGCCGCCGCAGGAGAGAAGCTCTATATCAGCGACGACCGCGGCGCGAGCTGGAAGATCGTTACGCCGCTCGCAACGGACCGCAGACTTTCCGCCATCGACGTCCTCTCGGACGGGCGCACGGTGGTGGTGGGAACGGCAGCCGAATAACAATGGATGATATCGTAAAGAACCTGGAGACGCAGGTGAAGGACGCCGTTCTCAGGGTCAAGCAGGATTTTCTTGGCGTCCGCACCAATCGCCCCACGACCGAGCCCGTTTCGAACATTCAAGTCGAGTACTACGGCCAGATGCTGCCGATACGGCAGCTTGGTTCGATCGCCATCATTCCGCCCCGCGAGATCGCGGTCACGTTCTGGGACAAGAACGCGGTTGGGCCGGCAGAAAAGGCCATCCGTGAGAGCAATCTGGGGCTTTCGCCCTCGATCGACGGGACGACCATCCGGCTTGCGTTCCCGTCCTTGACCGACGAGCGGCGCGCGGAGCTTGTGAAGCTCGTAAAACAGCAGGCGGAGGAAGGGAGGATCAGGATCCGCTCCCACCGCGACGAAGCGATGAAGCGCATCAACCAGGCGGAGGGCGAAAAGAAGATCAGCGAGGACCAGAAGTTCTCGCAGAAGGATCGCGCGCAAAAAGCGGTGGACGCGGCGAACGCGGAGATCGAAAAACTCCTTGTCGAGAAGAGTAAGGAGATCTCCGAGTGATGTTCCTCGCCATTCTTTTCATCGCTTTCGGCCTCTCGCTCCTCATCCTCATTCACGAGGCGGGGCACTTTTTCGCGGCAAAAGCGTTCGGGATGAAGGTGGAGGAGTTCGGGTTCGGTTTCCCCCCGCGCGCGTGGAGCACGACGATCGGCGAGACGATCTACTCGGTGAACTGGCTTCCCATCGGCGGCTTTGTGCGTCTTATGGGGGAAGTTGAAACGACCGGAGCTCCGATGCTCGTCGAAGACGAGGTCGGAGTCCCGACCGAATCGCGTCAGGACTTTCGGCACCAGGCGATCTCGAAGCGCGCCGCGGTCGTCGCGGCCGGAGTCGGCATGAACTTCTTTCTGGGCTGGCTCCTGCTCTCCGCGCTTTTTTTGGTCGGGATCCCTCCGGCCGTCGTCATCACCGCAGTGAACCCCGGTTCGCCCGCGGAAGCGGCAGGCGTTCTTCCCGGCGACCGCATCCTTGGCGTTGAATCGGTGGACGCATTCGTCGGCGCGGTGGGAACTGCCGCGGGGAAGGAGTTCTCGTTTGAGATCGCGCGCGGGGGCGTCACCTTGACCACCACGCTCGTGCCGCGCGCCGATCCAAAGCCCGGGGAAGGGAGGATCGGTGTAGAGCTTGTCGAGGCGGGCACGGCTCCCATGCCATTTTGGAGAGCGGCAGGGCATGGGTTCGTGCAGTCCCTCGTGATCGTGAAGCTCGTATTTTTTGCCATTCTTTCGCTCCTCGGCGGCATCCTCATGGGCGCGCCTGACTTCTCGGCCGTGACCGGCCCGATTGGGATCTTCACCGCGGCGAGCGGCGCGAGTTCCTTGGGGCTCCTGTACCTTGTCCAGCTCATCGCGCTTATCTCCCTGAACCTCGCGGCGCTCAACATTCTGCCGTTTCCGGCGCTCGACGGCGGGGGACTCGCGCTCCTCGTCCTCGAGAAACTTCGCGGCATACCGCTCTCGCTCCGTACCGAACGCCTTATAACTTCCGCCGGCTTCGCCGCGCTTCTCCTCCTTATGGCGGCGATTACCGTGAAGGACATTTTGAGTTTGTAGCGCCTTGCGGAAGACGAAAAATCGCGGTTAAATAGGGGCAATGCTTCAGTCACAACTCTTCGCGAAGATGCGCAAGGAGGCGCCCAAAGACGAGGAATCGAAGAACGCCCGGCTTCTGATCCGGGCCGGCTTTATCGAGAAGCTCTCGGCGGGCGTCTACTCGTACCTGCCGCTCGGCTGGCGGGTGATAGGCCGCATCACTGCGATAATCCGCGAGGAGATGAACGCGATCGGCGCGGAGGAACTCATGATGCCTGCGCTTGTGGCGCGCGAGTATTGGCAGAAGTCCGGCCGTTGGGAGACGGACGTGATGTACAAGGTGGGCGAAGAAAAGAACTTCGGTCTCGGCTGGACGCACGAAGAGGTAATGACCGCCATCGCGACGCGCTTTATAAGCTCCTACCAGGACCTGCCGCGCGCGGCCTATCAGATCCAGACGAAGTTCCGGAACGAACCCCGCGCCCGCTCGGGTCTTTTGCGCGGCCGGGAGTTCCTGATGAAGGACCTCTACAGCTTCCATGCCGACCAGGAGGACCTTTTTGGCTACTATGACCGCGTGATCGAGGCGTACTGGAAGATCATCCGGCGCATGGGGCTTGAAAAGTTCACCAAGCTCACCGAGGCCTCGGGCGGGGAATTTACGAAGGAATATACCCACGAGTTCCAGGTCTTCTCCGAGGCGGGGGAGGATGCGGTGATCCACTGCGGTTCCTGCGACTTCGCGCAGAACAAGGAGATCGCCGCGGGACTTGAGAGCAAGCCCTGCCCCAAGTGCGGCGGGAAGCTCGAGGAGTCGAGCGCCATCGAAGTTGCGAACGTCTTCAAGCTCGGCACGCGCTACAGCGAGCCCTTCGGCCTTTCCTATGCGACCGCCCAGGGGGCGAAAAAGCCGGTCGTGATGGGCTCCTACGGCATCGGTCCGTCGCGGCTTATGGGGACGCTTGCGGAGGTGATGAGCGACGAGAGGGGTCTCGTCTGGCCGGAGAGCGTTGCGCCCTTCAGGGTGCACCTTCTCGCGCTCGGCAAGGCGTCCGCGAACGGTCTTTACTCGGATCTCACGGAGCGGGGGATCGAAGTGCTTCACGACGACCGCGATATCTCGCCGGGCCAAAAGCTTGTCGAGGCGGATCTTTTGGGCATCCCGTACCGCGCGGTGGTGAGCGAGAAGACGGCAGGCAAGGTTGAGCTCAAGCGCCGCGCCGCGGGGGAAGTGGAGCTTGTGGCGTCCGAAGCGCTTGCGAAAATACTGCAAGGGAGCTCATAATCGGGGCAACCATGATCTCCTCATTCTTCAAGGACATCGGCATTGATCTTGGCACGGCGAACTCCCTGGTCTATCTGAAGGGACGGGGGGTGGTCGTGCAGGAACCCTCGATCGCGGCGGTCAATAACAAAACTGGCCAGGTGCTTGCGATCGGCGAGGAAGCAAAAAAGATGCTTTCGCGCACGCCTCAGCACATCTCCGTGATCCGGCCGCTCACGAACGGCGTGATCTCGGATTTCGAGATGACGCAGGAAATGCTCCGCTATTTCTTGAAGCGCGTCGGCAAGGACCGCCTGTTCAACTATCGCCGCGCGGTACTTGGTATCCCCGGCAATCTGACGGAGGTTGAGCGCAAGTCCGTGGAGGACGCGGCCGTGGGGGCCGGCGTCCGCACGGTGCACCTGATCGAGGAACCGGTCGCTTCTGCGGCACGACGGAGATCGCCATCATCTCGATGGGCGGCATCGTGACCAGCCGCAGTTTGAAGGTGGCCGGCGACCGGATGATCGGCGATATCATGCAGTTCGTGCGCGACGAATTCCGTCTCGCGATCGGCGAGCCGACTGCGGAGGATATTAAGGTTCTGATCGGTTCCGCGGTCCCCATGGACGGCAAGATGGAACTCGCTATCCGCGGCCGCGATCTGGCGAGCGGTCTGCCCCGCGAGGTCGTTATGAAAAACCACCAGGTGCGGACAGCGCTCATAAAGTCGCTCAAGTCCATCACCGAAGCCATTCGCGAAGTGATCGAGGTTTCGCCGCCGGAACTGGTGGGCGACATTCTGAAGAACGGCATTTACTTCTCAGGCGGCGGCAGCCTGCTCCGCGGCATTGATACCTTGGTCGAGCGGGAATTGGGCGTGAAGACCTCGGTGGTGCCCGACCCCTTGACCTGCGTGATGCGCGGCATCGGCGCTATCATCGAGGAGTTCGACCGCTATCGGCACGTGCTCGACAATCCGCTCCGGCCGCGAGAGATCAAGCTCTAGGCTCCATGGGCCGCATCCTCCTTGTCGCGACGCTCTTTTTCCTGCTGCTTGTTCTGGGCGGCACGGATACGGTCGTTGTCCGCAAACTCGGCCTTATTTCTTCCCTTTTGGCCAAAGAAGAGGGGGCAGAGCTTGAGGCGTTGCGAAGCGAGAATCTTTCGCTCCGCGCGACGCTTGAGGCGCGCCAGGAACTCGAAGCTCTTTTGCCGGATCTCTCGAAGCAGGGAACGTCCGTCGGCGTCTTTTCGTCCTATCCTTTCAACTTGAGGAACGTCTTGACTCTTTCCCGCGGCGCCGACGCCGGTATCCGGAGCGGAGGCGCAGCGGTCTTCCGCGGCGCGCTCGTGGGACGGATCGCCGAGGTCGGGCCAAGAACAAGCATCGCGACGACGGTCTACGACCCGCGCTTCGAACTTCCGGTTCGGATCGGTTCCTCCGGGGTAGACGCGCTCCTTACGGGTGGAACGTCCCCGAAGATCACGCTCATCGCGAAGGATGCCCCGGTCGCGGCGGGAGACGTCGTAACGTCCGCTGATCCCTCGTTGCCTTTGGGCCTTGCCGTGGGCGAAGTTCTCGAGGTGGTGAGCGAGCCCTCCGCGCCTTTTAAGGAAGCGGCATTGCGCTTTCCCTACCGCATCCAGGCGCTCCGCTTCGTCTCCGTGCTTCCGCCAGCCAAGGAATAAGGACCGGACATGCGCGCACTTTTTCGTTACTCCCGTTACGGTTTTGCGGCGGCAGCGCTTCTTGCACTCGCAACGCTCCAGGTTTCCGGAGCCGTTTCGTTCTTCGGTCTGGTACCGAACCTGGTGCTTAGCGCTTTGGTCGCGCTCCTTTTTTACTTCGAATCGTTCGGTGAGATCCTGCTTCTCTCCGGCGCGGCTCTCGGCGTTCTTAACTGGACGCGCGGCGTTTCGTGGGAGCTCGTCGCCTTCGCCGGCGCAGTGTGCGCGGTGTTCGTTCTGAAGCGGTTTAGCCACTGGCATTTCATCATCGAAACCGCGCTTCTCGCCGGAGCTGCCGCGATTGTTTTTGCGCTTCTTGCCGATCCTGCGTACCTGTTTTTGTTCCCGGCCCGGTTCGGAGTAGAGTTGCTCTATGTCGAACTCGCGGCTTTTCTTTCTCTTGGCGTGTTGATGCTCGTCTATGGCCCGCCTCAGAATGAAACACGGAGAGCTTGACGTTGAGGAGGCCGCGCTCGACCTGTGGGCGCGCGATTTTGATGCGCTCGAGCTGCCGCTTTCGGCCGTTGTCTTTCGCATGAGCGCTTTCGTTCTTCTCCTTTTGGGCGGGCTCGTTTTCGGTCGTTTGGTCGCGTTGGGCGTAGCCGACGGAGAGTTCTATGCCGAGCGGGCGCTTCTCAATGCGGATAAGGTGGTCCTCAAGCCCGCGCCGCGCGGCATCATCTTCGACCGCTGGAACGAGCCGCTCACGGAAAACGTTCCCGCCTTCCGGGTAGCGCTTAAAAGTTCCGACTTTTTCACGCGTTCCGAGGCGGAAAGGGCTGAAGTTCTGCGCGCGCTTCGGGAAACGCTCGGGGTTAGCGAGGACGAGCTCCGGGAACGGCTGGAGACGGCCGATCTCGCGACCGCCGATCGCATCGTGCTTGCCGAGGATGTAGGCCTCGAAGACGCGCTGCGCTTCAAAAAAGAAGCGCTTCCGGGCGTCGTCGTCGAAGAGGGTTTTCGCCGCCGTTACCCGAGAGGGCCGAGTATGGCTCATCTTCTGGGCTACACGGGTCTTGCCGCCGCAAACGATATCGAACGCGACCCGACGCTCCAGCCGAACGATATCGTGGGCAAGACGGGCCTCGAAGCGGAATATGACGCTCTGTTGCGCGGCCGGGACGGCACGCTGGTAAAGCTCCGCACCGCGACCGGCGATGTGCTTGAGGAACAGGAGAAGACGGCGGTCGAGCCGGGAAAATCGCTCCGGCTCACCGTGGATGCGGCGTTCCAGGACTACTTCGCCCGCCGTCTCGCGCAGGGGCTGAGCGCCCTCGGCCGCACCTCCGGCGCCGGTTTGGCCATTGATCCGAGAAACGGAGAGATCCTGGCGCTGGTGAGCTTGCCCTCGTTCGACAATAACGCCTTCGTGGATGCCGCACGAAGCGGAGAACGCGCGGCCATCTTGAATGCGCGCGCGAAGCCGCTCTTTAATCGCGTGGTCTCCGGCCTCTATAACCCCGCCTCAACCATCAAGCCGCTCCATGCGCTCGCGGCGCTCGCGGAACAGGTGGTGACTCCGGAGACCGAGGTGTTCTCGGCCGGCTACATCGATGTCGCCAATCCTTACGATCCCTCCCGCCCTAGCCGCTTCGTTGACTGGAAGCCGCATGGCTGGGTTGACGTTCATTCCGCGCTTGCGCGTTCCTCGAACGTCTATTTCTACACGGTTGGCGGAGGGTACGGTGAGATTAAAGGCCTCGGCATCGAGCGTCTGCGCGCATGGTGGCAAAAGTTCCTCTTCGGCACGGCGACCGGCGTGGACCTGCCGGGGGAGGCGAAGGGTTTTATACCGGCGCCGGACGAGAAAGAAGAGCGCACCGGGGAGATATGGCGCATCGGCGATACCTACAACGTTTCGATCGGTCAGGGCGACCTTCTCGTGACGCCGCTCCAGCTCCTGGACTACATCGCGGCGATCGCGAATGGCGGGCAGCTCTTTCGGCCGCATCTTGCGATGGATGAAATGGGCAGGGAGACGCTTGCGGATCTTACGCCCTATGCAGCGGAGCTGCGCGAGGTGCAGGCGGGGATGATCGATGCCGTAGAGAAGCCCTACGGGACCGCGCATCTCCTGGCGGAACTTCCCTTCGCCATCGCGGCTAAGACCGGCAGCGCGCAGGTGGAGAACAACGCGAAGACCAACGCGCTCTTTGTGGGATACGCGCCTAGAGAGCGGCCGGAGATCGCCATCTTGGTGCTCGTCGAGGACGCAAAAGAAGGGTCGCTGAACGCCGTGCCGATCGCGAGGGACGTTTTCGCATGGTATTATGAGAACAGATTGCGATGACAAAAAAATCGGAACTTCGCCAAGACCTCGTCTCCAAGGACTGGATCGTGATCGCGCCCGGCCGGGGGAAGCGCCCCAGTCAGTATGCGGTGCGAAAGAAGAAGCGGATCCGCGCGCCGATTGGGACCTGCCCGTTCGAAGATCCCCAAAAAAGCGGCAATAAAAAGCCGATTCTTGTGCGCAAGAACGCACACGGCTGGGAGCTCCAGATCGTCGAGAATAAATTTCCGGCGCTTCAGCACCGAAAGCTTTGCGCCGCGACGAGCGGCCACGGCCCCTATCTCACCATGGCTGGCGCGGGATATCACGATCTCTTGATCACGCGCGACCACGACGCCAACTTTCCGCGTCTCTCGCCGCGGCAGGCGCTCCAGGTCTTCCAGGCGTTCCGGGACCGGTACCTCATGCTTGCGGGAGACGAGTGCGTTTCCTATCTTTCGATCTTTCACAATTGGGGCAAGGACGCCGGCGCCTCCGTCTACCATCCCCACTATCAGCTCATTGCGCTGCCCATCATCCCGCCGGACATATGGCATTCACTGCTGGGCTCGCTGGAGTATTTCGCATCGAAAAAAAGGTGCGTGCATTGCGTGATGATCGACTGGGAGCGCAAAGAGAAGAAGCGCATTGTGTACGAGAATGAGGGAGCGATCGTGATCGCGCCGTTCGTCTCCCGCGGGCCGTTCGAGGTGCGCGTGTTCCCGAAGAAGCACCTGCCTTATTTCGAGAACACGCTCGACGCCGACCTCGTGGGCGTGGTGGATGCGCTCCAGGCGGCGCTCCGCCTCGTGGAAAAGCGGCTCGGTGATCCCGACTACAACTTTTTCATTCATACCGCTCCCATAAAGAACAAGGTGGATTATGAACCCTACCACTGGCATATCGAGATCATCCCGAAGGTCAGCGTTCCGGCCGGATTCGAGCTGGGAACCGGTATCGATATCAATGTGGTCGACCCCGACGTTGCCGCAGGGGTTCTGCGCGCGTAACATGCCGAATCTTGTTTTCGTTCGTGACCCGCGTCTCCGCACCCTCTTCGGGCTCTCGCTCGCCGTGCTTCTCATCACGCTCTCGATCATGTACGTGCGCATCGGGACCATCCGCGGTCCGCTTATCGCGCATTTTGACTCCTATCGGGGCATCGATGCCACGGGCGGCCGCCTGGATATCTTCCTTCTTCCCGTCGTGGGCCTCGTGATGCTCGCGCTTGATATGGCCTTGGCTTCGGCGCTCTATTTCCGCGAGCGATTCGTCTCTCACCTCATCGCTTTTGCCGGCCTTGCGCTTTCGCTCTTGATTTTGATCGCTTCGTTCGCTATCATGTCCGTTAACCTGTAAGTATGGCATTCGCGATCATCGAAACGGGAGGAAAGCAATATCGGGTCGAGCCGGGGCAGAAGCTTCGCGTAGCAAAACTGCCCGAGGCCGCAGGAGACAAAGTGGTCTTTGACCGCATTCTTTTGCGCTCAAGGGATGGTTCCGTCGAGTTTGGTTCGCCCTATGTTCCCGGAGCGAAGGTAGAGGCCCTGCTTGCCAAGGCGGGGCGCGGCAGGAAGGGGGTCGTCTTCAAGTACCACTCGAAGACGCGCTATCGAAAAAAGGCCGGCCATCGCCAGCACTACGCGGAAATCGAAATAAAGAGCATCTCATAACGAGGTGCTCTTTATCATGCAGGAGGCAAACGGAGGAGCAGTTCTGGTTTCGCACGAACACCACGCGTCAGTCGCCCCGGCGCGGCGACTGCGCTCCCTCTCGGCCTCGCTCGTCCCGCTTCGCGGGACACCATGCCCGCTCGGCCTGCGAGAGGGTGTTCTTAGCAAAACCAGAACTGCTTCGTTTTAGCCGCGGCGCTCGAGGGCGCTCGTGAGCGTCTCCTCGTCGGCGAACTCTATCTCGCCGCCCGTGGGGATGCCGCGCCCGAGCCGGGTGAGGCGCTCCGCGTACGGCCGGAATTCTTTGGCGAGAAGCGAGGCGTTCAGGTCGCCGGCGGCCGTGGGGGAGAGCGCAAGAATGATCTCCTTGGCCTTGCCCGAGAGCTCCTTTTCGATCCAGTGAATGAGCGACTTTACGCGGAGCTTTTTCTCCGTATCAAGCGCGCCGATCTTCTGAAGTTCGCCCAGGACCAGATAGCGTCCGTGAAAACGCCTTGTGCGCTCGATCGAGATAAGGTCAGTTTCCTTCTCGACGACGGCAATGATGCTCGCTTCGCGCTTGGGATCGGCGCAGATGCCGCAGAGGGAGCCCAAAGCGTCGTGGATGGAGTAGCAGCGTGCGCAGATCCTGAGCTTCTCTATGTCTGCGACGGCCTTGGCGAGCGCGTGAATGGCGTCCTTGCCCTGGCCGACCAGGTAGAAGGCAAGGCGCGTCGCCTGGCGCGGCCCGATCCCGGGAAGCTTGGCGACGCGGTCGACGAAGGCCTTGATCGCGTTCGGCGTGAGGGGCGCCATGGGTTCTAGGCGAACGGCGAGGCCGGGCTCGCACTCACGCTGTCGCTTGCGTAACCCGGGCCCGACGGGTTCAAGAACGTGGCGTAATCCTGTTCGAATACGAGTTCCGCGACGCCGGTCGCGCCGTTCCGATGCTTGGCGACGATTATCTGCACGATGTTCTCCTGCTTGGTCGGATCCGCCTCCTTGTGGAGAAAGAGCACGACGTCGGCATCCTGCTCGATGGAGCCCGATTCGCGAAGATCGGAGAGTTTTGGACTTCCGCCGCGCTGTTCGATGCCGCGAGAAAGCTGGGAGAGCGCGAGCACCGGAACGTTCAGTTCGCGCGCCAGGGATTTCAGATTTCGCGAGATCTCCGTAACCTGTTGCACCATGTTCATCTCCCTTCCTTCCCGTGGCGTGATGAGCTGCAGGTAGTCAATGATGAGAAAGTCCAGGCCTTGCTCGATCTGCAGGCGCCGCGCCATGGAGCGGATCTGCATGACGTTCGGGGCGGCAGTATCGTCGATATAAATTTTTGCGCGGGAGAGCCGGTCGAACGTTTCTTGCAGGAAGCGGAAGTGCGCGTCCTCTTTAACCCTCCCGGCGCGAATGCGCCAGAGCGGAACATGGGATTCGGCGGCGACGAGGCGGTCGAAGATCTGACCCTCGGACATCTCGAGCGAAAAGACCCCGACGGTCTTGCCGCTCTTGATCGCCGCATGCCGCGCTACATCCAGCGCGAACGACGTTTTACCCACCGATGGCCGCGCGCCCAGGACGATAAAGTCGGAGGGCTGCATCCCCAAGAGAAGGTTATCGAGCTTGCCGAAACCGGTTTGAATTCCTCGAAGCGCGGCATCCGGACTCTGCCTCTTCTCGAACTCCTCGATATACTCGGGAAGGCGGTCGGGGAGGTAGCCGAGTTTTTTCTGCGAGGATCTCTGTGAAATGGAAAAGATCCTTTGCTCCACCGTGTCGAGCATCTGTTCCATGTCTTCCGTGGGCGAGAATGCGGAATCGGCGATCTCGCTGGAGGCGGTGATAAGATCGCGCAGGACGCGCTTTTCGCGGACGATTTGGGCATAATGCGCAACATGAGCGGCGGTGGGCACGCTCTCCACAAGTTGGGCGAGATAGGAGGACCCTCCCGCCGCGCCGTATGTGTCCTTTTCTTTGAGGCGGTTCGTGACCGAAAGAATGTCGATGGGGTTGTGCGCCTCGAACAGGTCCACAATGGCGGCATAGATCTTTTGGTGCTCCGGCTTGTAGAAGTCCTCGGCCTTCAAGACGTCAACGACCTTCAGGAGGGCGTTCGCGTCAATGACCAAAGCGCCCAAGACCGACTGCTCGGCCTCGATATTCTGCGGCGGAAGTTTTATGGTGTTCCTTTTTACTGCCATGGAGTGATAAGCGGGCCGTGAGGAGTGTCGTCTACCCTATATCCTAAGGATTCCAGTTTTTTTCTCAAGGTGTCGGCGGCCGCGAAGTTCTTGCCGCGCCGCATCTCTTCCCGCAGAACCGCAAGGGCGCGGACCCCTTTCGGAACGGAGAACGGAGCGAGCATGAGTCCCAGCATCCGAAAATGTCCCTCAAGGATCGCTGCGGCGAGCGCCGCCTCTTTTTTCCTGAGCGAGGGGTAGGCGCGTTCGATGAAGCTCGCGAACGCAAAGAGCGCGGAGAGCGCCTGCGGAGTGGCAAAATCATCCTCGAGGGCGGCATGGAACTTCGCTTCGGCGTTTTTCGCGGCATGCGCGACTGCGGGCCGCATCGGCCCGGCCGTTTCGACGAGCGCGAGGCGCGCAAGGAGCTGTTCCAGGTTATGAAGCGTTTTCTGCGCACCATGGGCCAGGGCGTCCGAGTAGTCCACGGGGGAGCGGTAATGGTGCTGAAGGACGATGAGGCGGAGGATGGCTGCGGGAAAGCGCGCAAGGAAGTCGTTGATGGTGACGAAGTTGTGCGCGCTCTTCGACATCTTCTTGCCGTCGACCGTAAGGAAGCCGGTGTGCATCCAGACGCGGACGAAGGGTTTTTTGCCGGAGGCCGACTCCTGCTGGGCGATCTCCGCTTCGTGATGGGGGAACTTCAGATCAGCCGCGCCGCCGTGCAGGTCGTATTGAGGGCCGAAGAACCGCTCGCTGATCGCGGTGTCCTCGATGTGCCAGCCGGGACGGCCCGCTCCCAGTTCGGTTTTCCAGCTTGGTTCCCCTGTTTTGGAGAACTTCCAGAGCGCGAAGTCGCCGCGGTTCCGCTTCTTGGCGCTTAAGTCGATGCGGGAGACCGCGTCCTCGGCCTGGAGTGTCGTGCGGCGGGCGAGCTTGCCGTAGTCGGGGAATGTGGAGAGGTCGAAGTAATAACCGTCTCCGGGGATGAGGTAGGCATGCCGGCGGCGGAGGAGCGTCTTTATCTGCCGCACGATCTCGGGAATAAAATCGGTCGCGCGCGCATAGCGGTCGACCGAGGAGATGCCGAGGTCGCGCATGTTCCCGAGGTAAACCCGCTCGTAGCGGCGGGCGATCTTCGCCGCGGGGACGCCCTCTTCGCGCGCGCGGGCAATGATCTTGTCGTCAATGTCGGTGACATTCTGGAGGTAGGAGACCTTCCATCCGCGGTTCCTGACATAGCGAACGAAGGCGTCGAAGGCGAGATAGGTGCGGGCGTTCCCGATGTGGGGGTCGTCGTAGACGATGAGCCAAAAGTCATAGATGCTCTTGCCGATAATAGGCCGGCCGATGGCGTCGATGTCGAAGAGGCCCACGAGGAGCATGAGGGGAAAGGTGAGGAAGGCGAGCACGGTGAAGCGCGACATGATGTGGTTCATCTTTGCGTTCAGGAGCTGGGCGTTGGTGGACTCGAAGGCCTCAACCGCCTCGCGGTAGTTCTCGAGCGCGTGGATGACCTTAAGGTAGTCGCCGGCAAGGTCGTTGAAATAGACGCGGGTTTTCTCGCCCCAAAAGGTTCGGCTCGCGCTCTCGAGCGACTCCAGAAGCGTCTCCTGCGGCCGCGCGATGATGCGGTATTCCAGGATGTCGCGTTTCACGTACGAGGTGCGCTCCAAAAGTTCGCTCTCTTGGCCCTTGAACAGGTTTTTGCCGATGGCTTCCACTTTGTCCTGCACGTGGCGCAGCTGGCGGAGCGAGAAGTTGATGATCTCCTGGATGAGATAATACAGCACCCGCGCGCTGTCTTCGCTGAGCACCCGCTCCTTGAAGTGCGGATTGTTGTGGATAGCGCGGCTCAAGCTCTCGATCGGTTCCAGGTTCTCATAGTGGACGGTGATGAGCGTGTCCCGGGTGATAAGCACGTCGATCTCGGCGCGGCGGGAGGTCTTCTGAGCATGGTCGTAGACCGGCAGGTGGTAGACCATGAACAGGTAGTTGTCGTAGCGCTCCACGCGGGCGCGCGCGGAGGGCTGGAGCAGCTCGTCGAGGATGATGGGGTGGAACTTGTAGGTCTTCCGCAGATACTCGATATCCTTTTTGTTCGGCTTCTGGATGTCCACCCAGGTCGTTTTTCCTTTGATGATGGTCATAGAGATCGTTTCCATGATTATATGCGGAAACAGAAGCGGTGGGAACGATACCGCGGGGATATGATGTGCATGCGCGGGGATTGGCACTCTTGACTTGAGAGTGCCAGCTTCTTAGAATTGCTGGGAACTTGCACTGTTTATGCAGGAACGCTCCACACAAATTCTTGAGGCGGCGGTACGGGAGTTCATTCGCTTTGGCCGGCCGGTGAGTTCTCTGGAGCTCGCGAAGCGGGGCCTCTTCGGCGTGAGCCCC